>MDTA01007687.1_pt1 | contig 12914 bp, 13 predicted proteins | sample 811151 | NCBI WGS metagenome assembly MDTA01 (sample SAMN05326648, study PRJNA326480) | marine metagenome | isolation source: seawater | place: Indian Ocean: South | collected 2010 | reverse complement strand
CGAGGCTTTTTTTGTACATAGCTTTTGCAATATCATTTATTCCAGTATAAAATAATAATTCTCCGTAAACAGCATAGAAATATGGATTTTCAGGGTCTAAATTTATTAATTTTATAATTGATTTTTCAGCATCAGCAAATTTCATAAGGCGTCTGCATACAATTGAATGCAAAAGCAAAGCTTCTTTATTTTCACTATTTTCTATGAGGAATTTATCTAAAGAAAATTCTAAATCTTTATATTTTTTATTTTTAAAAAGGAGCTTAAATTCCTTTAAAGGTTCTTTGCTTTTATAATTCATTTTCTCTAAGCGCCTATCGATAAATTTATTCTAATGGAATTATATCAAATGCAAGTGTTATTCTCTGTTCATTTGACTCAAAAGGAACAGTCCCATGAAATACAGAAGATGGAAATAAAATCATATCCCCTTTTTTAATATCTAAAACTCTTTGTTCATAAAATTTACCATCAGTTGGATAATTTGATCCATGCTTACTAAAAACAATATCTCCATCATTCGTATTAGACTTTTCTGGTCTTTTTAAATAGAGACTTCCGCTCATCCATCCCTCTTTATGCATATGAAAACCAAGATTACCACCCTTATTCATAACAATTAACCATCCATAAAGATTAAATTTCTCTGGCCAATTGTAAATAAAGTTTGATTTATTTTCAGCCATCTTTTCCTTATATAAATTAATTTTCTGGATAATAATGCTCTTCAATTTTTGAATTGGTTCTTCATCAACTAAAAAAAGATTTCCTGTAGATTGAACACCATTTTTTAGTAAAGACTGTGCTTTAGTTGAAATTTTCATACGATTTAAACAATTTAAAAGTTCATTGAGAAATTGCTCATTGTAATCCTCTAATTTATATAAATTTATTTTTTGAATAAATGAGAATACATCATTACAAAAATTATAATTATCCTCTTTTTCAAATCTTATTGCAGCGTGAGCACTTAAAGTTGCTGCTAATGGATGAGGTTTATAATTTTTTGAAAACTCCTCAAGTTTTTTATAAAAACTTTCATAATCACCAAGCATATAATAACATTCCAATTGTTGACACTTGGATAGGCTTTTTGATGAAAATTCATAATATTTAGCTGCTTCTGAGTAATTTTCGAGAGATCGATATGAGTTTGCCAAAGTAATATGAATTGCTTCAGCATTAGGATTGACCGCGAGAGCTTTTTTATAAAATTTTATAGCCTCTTCGTTTTTTCCCTTATTAGAATAAATAACCCCAATTTGATTAAGTGAATTCCAATTTTTTGGATTTAGTTTTACTGCATGCTCATGACACTGCAGAGCTTGCTCAACCTGACCAATATCGAAAAAATAGTTTCCAGCATTAGAGTAAATAAAATCATATTTTGTATTAAAATTAACCAATTTAGTGAAAATTTCAGTGGCCTTAGTCGTATCCCCAAGATTTTTATAAGCTACAGCAAGAGAATTCATAGCATCAGTATTCGTTTCATCATTTTTTAAAATATATAAAGAAGCACTTTTTAATTCTTCATAATTTTTGTTACGAAAAAGAGTTGGTAAATCATCTAACTTATATTTTTTAATTTTCTTCATTTTTTAAATATAATTTCTAATAAAGATTTATTTAAATTAATTTTTTATATTTATTATTATCATATATAACATCAGAATATAAACTAATTAGATTTGAGAGATTTGGGCGCGTAGCTCAGCGGTAGAGCACTACGGTGACATCGTAGGGGTCGCTGGTTCAAACCCAGCCGCGCCCACCAGAGAAATTAATTTTGATTTACTGATAAATTCCCAGCGATAGTTACTCTTGCTTCCTCGCAATCATAGAAAGGATAAACCATATGTTTTAGCCCAGCAGGAAAAAAAACTAACCTACCCTCTGCATTCTTATCCATTGGAAATGTTGCTTGTTTGATCTCACCTAAAATATTTGTATACATAAAAGAAAAATTCGAAACACAGTCTTTTTCATTACTATTTTTTACAAATGGTAACTGTTTTTGCTCTGAAAATTCTGTAGGTATTTTCATCCAAATAACAAAACTATAACCTCCACCATGATTATGAATAGGATTAACTTGATGCTGATATTGAAAATTAACCCAAACTGAGTCGAATACATATCTATTCTCATGCATCTTTGATTTAAGGCTTTTATAAGGCAGTCCATACCTCTTCTCATAATTCTTAATACAAGAACCTAGAACAGGATCCAAACATTTAGCATTTTTTATTTCATATGATTGATCAATATTTCCTGCTAGGAACTGATTTAATGACACAGAGTTTTCTTTTGCTTTTTTTATAAGCGCCCAAAGTTGTTCAATTATCTTTTGATCTAATTTTACTTCTACTATCCCCAAATTAGGAAAATCTCTATAAATTAATTTCATAATTTTATAACCAACTTTTTAATAAAAAAGGAATTTTGTTTATAATAGAAATATCATAGAAATATTAAACATTATAATAAAATTTGCTAAGATGATTAATTATGAAAGAAAAAAAAAGTAATAAAAAAATAATTGAAAAAATTTTTAACATTCTCAAAAATGACAAAATAGAAGACAAATTAGAAGAATTATTTAAGCTAGAAAAGAGTAATCCTGAAGATATTGGTATAACTCAAACAATAGGTCAAATTTATCTCCAACAAAATAAAAATACAGAAGCATTAACTTATATGAAGAAAGCTCTTAAAATTAATCCAAAAAATTTTTCAGTTAATTATAATTTAGGAAGAACATATCAAAAGTTCAAAAAATTTGACGAGGCAATTGAGTTTTATAAAAAATCTATTTTATATAATGATAAATTTATTCAGGGATTTAATATTCTTGGTGATATTTACTTTAATAAGAATGATTTAAACCAATCTGTAGAATTTTATAAAAAATCGTTTAATTTGGACAAAACAAAAAAAAATATCTTTGCAATTTTAAGATTGGCTGAAATTCATTCTAGAATGGCAAATTTAGATAGCGACAATGAAATGTTTGAGAAAGCCAAATTTTATTATGAATGCGCTCATAATGTAGCGCCTAAAAATGAAACTATAATTAAAAACTTAATAAAAATAAATTATCATCTTTGCCTTTATAGTGAGGCAATAAAATTAGAGAAAAAAAATTTTGGATTATTAGTTTTTGATATGAATTCGGATAATATATTAATTGAATGTTAGAAAAATTTAAAAATGAAAAAAAATTTTATCAAAATTTCTGAACCCAACCATTTTATTGGTGCATGGAACATCAATGATGGGATAATGAGTGAAATAATTGATTATTTTAATTCCTCACATGAGAGTCACGAGGTTACAAAATTAGCTTCTGGATTATTAGATAAAAACAAGAGAGACTCTATACAATTATCGGTAACTCCAAAAGAAATAGAAAAAAATAACTTAACATTTTTTAAAAATTATCTTCTTGAAATAAAAAAATGTTTAAATGACTATAATAAAGAATGGGATTTATTAAGTCATAGTTTAAAAAAGTCTTATATAAGTAAAATTTCAATCGAAAAGTTCCTTATTTCTGGTCACCATATTGATTACCACTTTGCTAGATTAAATATTTCTTCTTCTCATAAAGTTTTAACATGGATAACATTTCTAAATGATGTGAAGGAAAATGAAGGATCTACTGAATTTAAATATTTAGATTGCAACATTCAGCCTAAAAAAGGCTTAACAATAATTTTTCCGTCCGATTGGACTCATGCTCATCGCCAAAATATTTTAAAGACCCAGGAAAAATTTATTTTGCATGGAAATATTCAATTTTCTGAAATTGATTAAGTTATAAGATATTATCCTACAGTTTTTTTATTTAGTTATAAAAAGTTTATAAAATCTCTAGTTTATACGAATCAAATTAAAATAGACTTGAATAATTTTAATTAATAACCAACTAATCATATATATATAATCACAATAATTAATGGAGGCGGAAGTAATGTTAATTGAAGGAATAGGAAAAGTTAGCTTTGTAAATGGTATTTTAAGAGTGCAAGCTCTATCAATTGGTTCTGATGGAAATATGAAAGAGTCTGGTAGTATTGAGATTCCTGGAAATATGGTTTCAGATATAATTAATGGACTAAGTACTGGTGCAAAAGGTATATCAGAAAAACTTAACGAAAATTTATCTTCTGAAAATACTAAGGCTAATAAAAAAGAAAAATCCTCGAAAACTAAAAAGAAATAGTTAATGTTAAAATTTATATTAAATTTTTTCACTGCAGTAAAAATTTCTTTTGTTACTGTTTTATTCTCTTTTAATGGTTTTGCCTCTGATATTTTATTTGATAACAGCGATAAAACATCGTCTTTGTCATTTTCCAAAATAGCTATGGAAACTGAAATGATTGGTGAGGATGAATATTTTGATTTTTTAAGAGTCAGTATTATTGAACAACCTGAATTTTTATATGCCAACTCAACATTTATAGAAAAAAATCAAAGTTTAAAGTTTACAAAAAGACAGAGATGGCCAGAATTATCAACAAGAATAATAAATGATTATGTTATAGAGAGGGATGTAAGCGAACAAAATTCCCTAAGAAAAAGACAAGACGACAGTTTTGATGCGGCCATAGAATTATCTCAACCTATTTATTCAGGTGGAACTATAAATGCACAAATTAGAAAATCGATTGCAGATAAAAATTTATCGATTATTGAAAGAGAAAACGCCTTATCAACGCTTATATTAGATGCCAATAGAATTTACTTAAATGCAGTAAAATCATACACCCTGTATAATCATGCATTTAAAATTGTAAAAGAGATTGAGCCATATTTAAATAAAGTTCAAGAGAGAGTAAAATTAGGAATATCAGACCCTATTGAATTAGCCTTATTTTCAATTAAATTTAATTCATTAAAATCTAAAGCTCAAATTTTGAAAACCGAAATGAATAGAGATATTGGTATTTTTGAGTATTTTTTTGGGAAAAAATTTAACTCAATTCATTTTCCAAATGTTTTTGTGCCACATATTGAAATGGATAAGAATAAAGAAGCATATGAAGTGAGGGCATCCAAACTAAATTTTGAGAAATCAAAAGAGGATACGAAATTAGTTAAAGGTGAATTTAGACCAAAGTTTGGTATAAATACCCGTTACACAATCTATGACCTAGATGATGATGACAATGACACCGATATTCGAGGAGGTGTTTTCTTCTCAATGCCAATTTTTACTTTTGGAAGGTCAACAGCGAAAATATCTGCCTCTAGAGCAAAAGAAAATGCAATGAGAATGTCTATTGATGTTGAGAGAAAAAATGATGATGTAGCAGAGAATGAGGTTGTTAACCTTGTAAAAAGTGCTTTCAATACAAGAGATGATATTGTTAATTCCCTAAATGACACAAAAAATCAAAGACGTATTATAAAAAATAGATTGGACTCAACCAATTTTTCACCTGAAAGCTACGTTACTAGCAGTGTTGAAGAAATAGATTTACTCGGTCAAGCAATAGCAATTGAAATGAATATGCTTCATGGTTACTTTACTTTCCTTCACCAAAATCAATTATTGACAACATACTTTAGGATAAACATATGAGTGATAATAAACAGAAAAAAACACTAAGTGAGCATTGGTTTTGGGGTTCATTACTCAAAAATAAAGGAACATACGTTCAAATAGCACTAGCATCAATTTTTATTAATTTATTTGGACTTGCCAGCGCTTTTTATATCATGACTGTTTATGACAGAGTAATGCCAAATTCTGCTTACAATACTTTGATAGCGTTAACCATTGGTATGGCAGTAGTAATTATTTTTGACTTTTTAGTGAAACTTTTGAGAGCTTATTTTGTTGATATGGCTGGAAATATTATGGAAAAAGATATTAACGACTCTCTTTTTCAAAAAATCACAAGTCACGATCATCAATTTTTAGATAAAACTTCCGGTGTTGCTCATACGGTTAGGGAATTTGAAGGCGTTAGGGATTTTTTTACATCAGCAAGCATGGTTGCATTTATTGATCTGCCTTTTATGTTTTTATTTTTATTTGTAATTTATACAATTGCTGGTCCTTTAGCAATCGTTCCTATAATGATTGTTCCATTGGTTTTAGGAGTGTCAGCTATTATTCAACCAATTTTAAAGAGATTTAGTGATAAAAATTTAGTTAATCAACAAGGCAAAATGATAGTTTTACATGAACTTTTAAATAATGTTGAAACAGTTAGAACTGTTGCTGGTGGAAAGTTTTTACGCAATAAATGGAATTCAAGTGTTGAAAATCAAAGTAAAAATGCGACAAGTGCGCGGGGTATATCAAATTTTGCAGTAACTTTTTCTCAAACTAGTCTACAAATAGCACAAGCTGGAATTGTCTGTTATGGAGTTGTTTTAGTTGGTTCATTAGATATAACGTCAGGTGCTTTAATTGCATGTGTAATTTTATCTGGAAGAGTTTTATCCCCTCTTGTTCAGGCTGGTCAATTACTAACAAAATTTAATCATGCACTTTCTGCTTTTAAAAAAATTAATGAATTGATGGAAATTGAGTCTAGGGATGATCTCACTAGAGATTTCAAAGCTACCTCTCTTACTGATGGTAATATTCAAATTAAAGATTTATCTCATGATATAAATGAAATAGCCATTTTAAAAAATATTAATTTAAATATTAATGATGGAGAAAAAATAGGGCTAGTAGGTAATATAGGAAGTGGAAAAACATCATTACTTAGAAATATAATTGGTTTTTACTTACCTACAAAAGGAAGTGTTAATTTAAGTGGTTATGATTTAAAAAATATTCCATCCCAAAAACTAAGAGATTATATTGGATACTGCCCTCAAAAAATTGACTTATTTACTGGAACTGTATTTGAAAACATTAGTACTGGATTAGAGGATATTTCTGAAGATGAAGTAATTGAAGCAGCTAAATTATCTTGTGCACATGATTTTATTACAAAATTACCTGGCGCCTATAATTATGTTTTAAATGATAATGGTTCAAATCTCTCTGGAGGGCAAAGACAGGCATTGGCACTTGCAAGGTGTTTGGTTAGAAAACCAAAAGTATTAGTATTGGACGAGCCGACAAGCTCAATGGATGGTAATACAGAAGAAAAAATAATAAATAATCTTTTATCCCTTCACTATAATCCAACAGTTATTATTTCAACCCATAGAACAAATCATCTCATGAGAGTAGATAGAATAGGTGTTTTAATAGATGGTCAGTTAGTTCAATATGGTCCTAGAGATCAAATTCTAAAACAAAGTAATAAGGTTGAAAATTAAATGAAAAAATTTTTAGAGAAAATAAAGCTATTTATTAATAACCTTTTTACCAACTTTAATAGAGAAAAGTTAGAAAATCTAATACCCTATTTGGTTCCAGAGTTTTGGGCATCAAATAGAAAATCTTTTTTACTATTTTGGTTTATTGGCATATTTACAATATTTTTTATAATTTGGGCATCTTTTGCAGAAGTAAACCAAGTGGTTAGAGCACAGGGAACTGTTGTTCCAGACTCTAAAGTACATCTTGTTCAGTCAGGTATTTCTGGTCCGATACAAAAAATAAATATTAAACTTGATGATCGGGTTGTAAAAGGAGATATACTTTATCTAGTTGATCAGGCTAATACACAAAAATTTTATGATTTAGCTAAGAAAGAATATGAAACCCGTTTAAGAAAAGTGGAAATATTAAGAAACCTTGTTAGCAGTGGATCAGATTCTGAATTTAGATTGTTAGATGAAGAGCTCTTACTAGTAGATGCTGAAGGAAGGTACAATTCAGCAAAAAAAAATCTAGAATTCTCTACTGTAAGAGCACCTATATCAGGAAGTATTAGCAACCAAAATGTTACAAATATTGGACAGCTAGTATCATCTGGTGATTTATTATCTGAAATTGTTCCAAAAGATGATTTCTTAAAAATTGAAGCTTTTATAAACCCAAAAGATATTGCTTATGTTAGACAGGGGCAAAAGGCAAAAATAGCTTTCTCAGCTTATGATTTAGCAATATATGGACAATTTGAAGGTATTGTAACAAAAGTAGCAGCCAATACAACTTCAAATCAAGAAGGAGAAACTTATTATCCAGCCATTATAGAATTAAACTATGATGACATAAAAAACTCTGATCGAGAAGTCATTCTACAATCTGGTATGATTTCTGATGTATCCATCATTGGAGAGGAAAGAACAGTAATTAGCTACGTTCTCAACCCTATTACAAAACTCTCAAAAACAGCCTTACAAGAGTAATTTATTTTTTTTCTAAATTTTTAACGTAATTAGATGCTTCCAATAAAGTATCAAACGTTCCTGTATCGAGCCACGAATAACTTGAGTCTAGCTTTTTTACGTTTAATTTATTGTTATTTAAATAGATCATATTTAAATCTGTAATTTCATACTCACCCCTAGTCGATTTTTTTAGTGTATCAGCTAATGATGAGGCATTATTGTCATATATGTACAAACCAGTAACAATCCAATTTGATTTAGGTTTTTCTGGTTTTTCCTCAATTGATAAAATATTCGATTTTTCATCAAAATCTATAACACCAAATCTTTCAGGAGTATTAGATTCTATACAAAAAATTGTTGAACCTTGATTTTTATTTATGGCATCAATTATTAACTCATTAAAATCTGGTCCAAAAAAGAGATTATCGCCCAGAATAAGAGCGATACTTGAATTATTAATCCATTCCTCACAAATTATTAATGACTGAGCAATACCTTCAGGCTTTTTTTGAATAATATAGTCAATGTTTATGCCCCATTCATCGCCATACCCCAAAAGTTTTTTAAAGTTTTCTTGATCTTCTTTTGTTGTAATAATCATTACATCTTTTATTCCAGTATTAATTAAGACTGAAAGAGGATAAAAAATCATCGGTTTATTATATATTGGTAAAAGTTGCTTTGAGGTAATTTTGGTTAAGGGATATAAGCGCGTACCAGCTCCACCAGCAAGAATTATACCTTTAATATTTTGATTATCATTAATACTCATTTACATCTCGTCTAAAATTTGAGGCAAAGCTTTTCTCACGACTAATCTAACAGAATCTTCCCAGGAAGAAAATTTTATATCATTTTTTAAATAATAATCAAAATCGGTATAAAGCCTTGTATCAATAGATCTCTTAGCATCAGATTTCCATTCACTTAATGTTATTGGTATTAATTCTGTATCTAAGGATTTTTGCAAAACAATTTCTAATTCATTAAAAATTATTTTAGCCACTAAGTACCAAGTTGAAAAACCAGGTGAACAAAAATGAAATATCCTTTTATTAGTATTTATATTTTTTTTATATAAATCAATAATTTGTACAATATTTCTTGAAAAATCTTGAGCAAATGTTAAAGAAATTTTTTGATCAGAAACTACTCTTACATGACGATTTGTAAGTATCAATTTTATCATACTCTTAACGAAATTAGTTCCATACTGGCTAAATACTGATGAAAAACGAATTATGATACCGGATTTGTGATTTGTTAAAACAGCATCCTCACCATCAGATTTAGTTAGACCATAAAAATTTATTGGTGCCTTTTTATCACCTGGATAAAAGGGAGCATTCAAGACTTTCCCAAAAACATAATCTGTTGAAATATGAATAAGTTTGATGTTTTTAGTATCAGCCTCCTTTGATAAAATCTCAACACCTGTGTGATTAACCTTTTTAGTAATATCTTTTTTCTTTTCTGCACCATTTACATCAGTAAATGCACCTAAATTAATAATGTAATCAAAATTATCATTATTAAGGAAATTCTTAATTGATGCTTGATTAGTCAAATTAAGAGCTTTAGATGAAGGAAATAAAAAATTTAAATTGGATTTTTGCTTTTGATTTTTTATTTCAGTCCCAACCTGACCTGATCCACCGATAACTAAAACTTTTAAATTTTTGTTATAGTTTTCCAAGTCTTTCACCCGAATATTTTTCTTCATTTAAATTTAAATAATTTTTGTTATCTAAATACCATTTAACAGTATCCTCTATACCCTTTTCCCAAGAAAATTTTGGTTTCCAGCCTAATTCTTTTATTTTATTATTATCAAGTGAATATCTAAAATCATGCCCAGGGCGATCTTTGACAAAATTGATTAATTCATTGTATGAAAAATTCTCTAAAGGAAGTTTTTCATTTAAAATATTACAAATACTTTTTATAACCTCAAGATTCTCAATTTCACAATTACTACCGATATTATATTTTTCACCAACTTTTCCTTTATCCAAAACTTTTAGTAATCCACTTACATGATCCTCAACCCTAATCCAATCTCGTATCTGTTTACCATCGCCAAAAACTGGAATTTTATTCTTTTTTAGACATTTGCTTATAGTTAAAGGAATTAATTTTTCTGGAAATTGCCAAGGTCCATAATTGTTAGAAGTATTTGTTATTATTATAGGTAATTGATAAGTTTTATACCAAGATCTTACTAAATGATCCGCCGAGGCTTTTGAAGCTGAGTAAGGGCTGTTTGGCTTATAGTTGCACTCTTCATTAAATGGTAAATCATGCTGACCAAGAGAACCATAAACCTCGTCGGTAGAAATATGAACAAATCGAAAATTTTTTTTATTTATTGTATTTAAATTTTTCCAGTACGAAAGGCTTTCATGCAGTAAATTATAAGTTCCTAATATATTAGTTTCAATAAAGGAACTTGGACCATCTATTGATCTATCAACATGAGTTTCTGCAGCTAAATGAAAAACAGCATCAGGTTGAAAATTTGTAAAAATATCGATAATCTCTCTACTTTTAGAAATATCAGCTTTGATTAACTTATAGTTACTTTTATCTGTAACTTGAGTAGCATTAATATTTGCTGCATAAGTAAGATTATCAATATTTAGAATTTCAATATTATGATTTTTTGCTAGAGATCTAATTAAACAAGACCCTATAAAACCACAACCTCCAGTAATTAATATTTTATTGTACAAAAAATTCCCCTTAAAAAACTATCTTATCACGAATATTATCCCAAAAAGGTAGGTTTAAATCTTTATCAGATACAATTAATTTCTTTTTATCAATTGGCCAATTTATATCAAAAAAAGGGTCATCCCATTTTAAACCTTGTTCAAATTCTTTATTATAGTAATTATCAACTTTATAAATAACTCTTGTATCACTTTCTAATGTACAAAAACCATGAGCGTAACCTCTGGGTATATATAACCAACCATCTTTTGGAGTTAAAACATATGAGGAATGAGTTTCAAAATTACTAGAATTTCTTCTAAGATCAATAAAAACGTCAAATATTTTACCTTTATCAACTTTTATTAACTTGGATTGGGCATAAGGATTTATTTGAAAATGAATACCTCTTAAGGTATTTGAATAAATAGAAAAAGAGGAGTTATCTTGAATAAAATCATCCTCTATTCCTAATTCTACCATCTTTTTTTTGTTATATATTTCAGTGAAAGAACCTCTATTATCCTCAATAGTATCAGGCAAAATATTTACAACATCATTAAAAATAACTTTCTTTCTCATTTAAGCAAACTCTCCACTAATTCTAGCTGTTTGGGTAAACTTATAGATTTCAAATCATAATTATTAACAATTGTTTTTCGTGCATTTTTTTTCATTAATTTATATTTTTCAGGATTATCTAAGACATCTATAACTAACTTTGATAAACCCTCGACATCAAAGAAATCAACAAGCAAGCCATTTTTTTTGTTTTTAATAACTTCTTCTACTGGAGCAGTTTTTGAACCAATAATTAAAGCTTCTAGAGCCATTGCTTCAAGCATTGACCAAGAAAGTACAAATGGATAGGTCAAATAAACATGAACACTTGATAAGGCTAAAATCTTTAAAAAATTGCCATAATTAATCCTTCCAAGAAATAAAATTTTTCCTGGATCAACTAAGTCATTCTTAACTTCATTAAAATAAATATCCTTGAAGCTTTCACCGGTATTTGAATTTGAACCATAACTTACTTTATCACCGCCAATGATTAAAACATAAGCATCAGGATGTTTTTTCTGTATCTTAGGTAATGACCTCATAAATGAATGATATCCTCTATAAGGCTCTAAATTCCTATTAACAAATGTGATTATTTTATTATCCTTTGATAACTTTATCTTTTCTTCTGTCGGTAATGTCAGAGTAATGTCACCAGTACTTACAGGACGGATAATATCTGTATCAATACCATCATGAATAACATTAATTTTTTTATGAAGAATTTTTGGGGCTGTTGATTTTTGAAATTTTGTAGGACTTATTAGTAAATCGGAATCTAAATATGACATCATTCCAGGTGCATTTCTTGCCCTTAATCTAGAAAATAACTCCAGATTAGGTTTTGGATAATGTGGTTCATTTGTATCAAAGTCTACATCTGAATTAATGGTATTATAATAAAATTCAAAATAAGATAAAAGTTTTACATCAGGCCATATTTCTTTTATTAGAAAAGTTTCTCCCCAACCTGGATGGTCAATTATTAAATCTGGACTAAAACCATTATTTTTTAACTCCAAGCATTTTAAAGATACGGCTTCAGCCCTTATCATTTTTGTTTCAAATTCAGTAGCCAGTGTGTGAATATTTTTGGATGTTCCCTTTTTTATATCATATAAATGATTTGTAATATCGCTAAAATTACTCAACCTTTCTTCAGTTTCAACTGGATCTTTACTGCTGACAGATAAACTATGAATTTCATATTTTTTTTTACTACTCAGAAATGGTGCCAGTGATTTATACTGTCCAGGAAAATTTTGATGAATAAATAAAATTTTCTTTTTAGCCATCGCCTTTGCCTCTTGTAGTTAAATATCCAAACTTAATAAGCCAAATAATAGTTTCAAAAACTTTAGTTTCTTCTATATTTG
>MDTA01177308.1_pt1 | contig 12915 bp, 16 predicted proteins | sample 811151 | NCBI WGS metagenome assembly MDTA01 (sample SAMN05326648, study PRJNA326480) | marine metagenome | isolation source: seawater | place: Indian Ocean: South | collected 2010 | reverse complement strand
TGACCAACTCTTCTCCAATTATTTGGTACTGTTGTAAAAGCTAAAGCCATCATTTCTTTTCCAGCAAGAACATCCCATAATCTAAACTCTACTCTTAGTTTATCATTTTCATATTTTACTTCACCAGTAATTAAAGCTTGTGCTTTTATTAAAGACCAATCTTCAAATCTTGGTTTTAGATGAGCAATGTCAGGTTTTTGCAAAAATGCTTCTTTTTTAAGAGGATTAAAAAGTCCAGAAGACTTTAAATTACTTTCTACAACAGAAGATATGTCTTCTCCAATATTTTCCTTTTTTAATAAATTTTGGAATTCTTTAATTGACTTTGACTCAACAAACAAAGGCGACACTGCTATTGGTAGTGGATTCAAGTTTCCTCTCGTAATATCTACCTCAATTAATCCAAACGAAGTTTTTGGTATTATTATAAATAGTGCTACAAATATGTATAATCTAATTTTTTTCATCCCTTTAACATTTCTCTAGCATCAAAATTCAATTGCAGGTCTTTCCATCTTTCATATCCAGTTGCAGGCACCCTTAAAGGCTGGCAAAGCCTAATTGCCCTCAAAGCACTTTCCGCGAGTACTTTATAAAAACCTTGTCCAGGTTTATTCATTCTAGCGTGGTCTAAAATTTCGGAATTTATTACAGTACCATCTGGTTTTAAACTTAATTTTATTCGGACCAGTAAATTTTCATTGTAAGGTAGTCCTAGTGGAATGCTCCAACAACCAAATATTTGTGCCTTCAGTGCATCTTCCTCGCTTAAAGTTAGTGCGCTTGTGGTAATATTCTTTTGGTTTGATTGAGTAATTTTGTCAGTTTTGTTAGTTGTTTCAGCGGACTCTTCTTTGGATTTGTCAATTAATGCAGCAATATTATTAGGATCAAATAATTCCTCTTTTTCAAATTCTGAAACTTGCTTTACCTCATTATCTATTTTTTCGGGATTCTGTGTGTCATCTTTAACTTTTTCAACTTTTTTAACTTTATCTTCAGGCATTGGAACAGCATCTGGTTTTTTCTTTTTTACCTTTTTGGGAGGAGCTTGTTCTGATACTAATTTCTTTTCTTTTTCTTTTACTTTTTCAATAATCTTTTTAGCTTTTGGAGCAAAAGGAATATTAGTTTTCTCAGTAATTTGGATTAGTTCCACTGATACAATTGGAGGAAGATCGATAGGTTTTTTAGATAAAAACGGTAAACTCATTGCAGTCAAAATTATTACTAACAAATGAAAAACAGAAGATATGATTATGCTTCTATTCATTTGTAAATTATCTTTCTTTGTATGGCTCTGATATCAATGCTACTTTTGTAAAACCTGATCCTGAAAGAAGTCCCATAATTTCTAAAACTCTTCCGTAATTTATTGTTTTATCTCCTCTAACATAGATACGTGTATCAGTTCGATTTTTAGATACAGCTAGAACTTTAGCGATGATTTTATCGTATTCGACTTTTGACTCTTGTATAAAAATTTCCCCTTTTGAATTTATAGATAAAGTTAATGGCTCTTGTTCCTCAGGTAATGAGTCTGCTGAACTTTCTGGTAAATCAACTTGCACACCCACAGTTAACAGAGGCGCTGTAACCATAAAAATAATTAATAATACCAACATTACATCTACAAAGGGTGTTACGTTAATTTCACTCATTGGTTCTTTAGATGAACGATTTAGTTTAAATGCCATTTGTTAATTAAATAATTGATAGAAATCTTTTTGAAAAGCTTTCTAGTTTTTGAGAATATTTTCTGCTTTCATTATTAAACCTGTTATAGGCAACTACTGCTGGAATTGCTGCTAGCAAACCTAGGGCGGTTGCAAATAAAGCTTCGGCAATACCTGGCGCGACAATCGCAAGACTAGTATTTCTTGAAATAGCAATTGATTGAAAAGAGTTCATTATTCCCCAGACAGTCCCAAACAATCCTATAAAAGGAGCGGTAGATCCAACCGTTGCTAAAAATGTAAAACCTTTTTCAATTTTTGATATTTGTTTTTCTATTCCTACTTCTAATATCCCACTCATTTTTTCAACTAAATTAGTTTTAGATTTTGATTTCAAAAGTCCTTGCATAGATTCTTTGAATAAAGATGTCATAGGGTCATCTACTTTTGAAGGTAAATTATTATAAAAAGTTTCTGCAGATTTTGACCTCCAAAATTTTTCTTCGAATTCCTCTGATGAAATATTAATCTTTTTAAAAAATTTTACTTTTTCAATAATGATTGCCCAAGAATAAATTGAACAAGCTATTAATATAATGATTACTGTTTTTACTATAATGTCTGCTCGAATAAATAAATTTATCAAAGAAAAATCTGCGCTTGACGCTAGGCCTACTGCTTGTGAAGATATATCTGCTTCCATCTTTTAACTTCTCACATGCAATTGTGTCATCAATTTGTTCAGAATACCTAGTCTACTCCTATTGACCAAATGTTTCGTAATAATAAGTGGCAATTAAAATTGCATCGGCTTTATTAGAATCTTTTTTTTTTGCCAAATTCGATGAAAAATATGGAAATATTTCAATTGCTTTAGTTCTACTGGCATCTTTTTCTGCATTAATTAAGTTAAAGTATTTCTTCCATTTAGCTGGTCTGACAAAGTACATTGGAAGTTGCATAGCTGAACATATTCCTTTTAAGATTCCAAATGATTGACCAAAATTAAACATACTGGTTACGCCCTGTCCTGGCATAGCCGATACTTGTTCCACAATAACTTTTATATCTTTCTTATCAATTTGGGTTATTCTTTTTGAAATTTCATTATAGATTTGAGATCCATTAACTTGTTTTTTATTTTTTTTTCCATCTGTCATTGTTGGCATTTCAACAACATCAATAATTTTTCCATCTTCAAAAAAACAGATCGATCCAGATATCCCAGGGTCTATTCCAATTATTAACATTAGTTAGCTTTAATCTCCATATTTGAGAAAATATTTTGAACATCATCGTCATCTTCCAATGTTTCAAAAAATTCAATTATTTTATCTTGTTGTTCACTAGAAACTTTAACACTATTGAGTGGTAACCATTCAATTTCTGTTGAAATAAAATTACTTACCCTTTTTTCAAGATTTTTTTTTACATTATAAATTTCATTAACTGAACATTGTATCTCGTGAATATCTACTTTTGTAATACATTCATCTGCACCAGCCTCTATTGCTAGCTCAAGTATTTCCTCTTCAGAAATTTCATCTTTATTAATTTTAATTACTCCAATCTGATTAAAATTATGTGATGCTGATCCTTGGGTTCCAAGGCTACCACCAGCTTTTTGAAATATTGTTCTTATATTAGATGCTGTCCTATTTTTATTGTCAGTTAAAGTTTCAACAATTACAGCGACTTTATCAGGACCAAACCCCTCATATCTTAAACTTTCAAAATTTGAAGCTGTATTTACTGAAGACTTATCTATTGCTCTTTCAATATTATCTTTTGGCATATTTGCAGATCTTGCAGCTTGTATTGCTGATCTCAATCTTGGGTTCATCGCAGGATCTTTATCACCAAGTTTAGCTGCAACAGTAATTTCTTTTGAAAGTTTAGAAAATATTTTTGACCTTTGTTTATCAGCTTTTCCTTTCTTATGCTTAATACCGGCCCAATGAGAATGTCCTGCCATAAATTATAATGTATTTTTTAATTGCCCACCAAAGATATAACTTTCTATTTTTTTTGAAAGTCCAGTTTTTAAATCACAATCAACTATAACACCACTTAAAGTTGCCTCTCCTAGTGCTGGAAAATGTTTAATAGAATTTTCTTTAAGAAATCTTTTAATTGAATTTTCTTTATTCATTCCAATTACAGAGTCATAATCACCGCACATACCTGCATCAGTTTGATATGCTGTACCTTTTTTTAAGATACGAGCGTCGTTAGTTGGAATATGTGTATGTGTACCAACAACTAAAGTAGCTTTTCCATCAAAGTAGTGTCCAATAGCATTTTTTTCACTTGTAATTTCTCCATGGAAATCAACAACCAGTAAATCATAATCTTCTTTAAGAACATGATCTTTCAAAAATTTTTTTGCAGTTTCAAACACATCATCACACTTTTTCATAAATACATTACCCATGAGATTTAAAACTCCTATACTTACATTTTTTGATGTTTTAAAAACCTCAAACCCTTTTCCAGGTGAAGGCTCAAATAAATTATATGGTCTTAAAAGTCTGTTTTCTTTTTCAATGAAACTCATAATTTCTTTTTGATCCCAAACATGATTGCCCGTTGTAATTACGTCTACACCACAATTAAAGAAATCTTCACAAGTTTGTTCGGAGAGGCCTACTCCTGGTTCAGCAGAATTTTCACCATTTAATATCACAAAATCTATTTTTTTTTTTTCTACTTCCGATCTCAAATTATTCAGAACTTTTGAGCATCCAGAAATTCCAACCACATCACCTAAGAACAAGATTCTCATTTAATAATTTTTTTTTCTGTAATAATATAATCAAGTTTTTTATCATGCTTGTTTATAGGTATGTTTTTAATCTTTTGGAAAGAAAAACCTACTCCTATTTTGATTATATCGTATTTATCTTGAACTTTTGATATATATCTATCGTAGTAACCTCCTCCATAACCAATCCTATTGAGTTGTTCATCAAAACCCACTAATGGTATTAATAGAATATTTGGATTAATTTTTTTATTCGAGGTTGTCTCGGGTATACCAAATTTGTTTATTTTTAGGGGGTCTTTAAATGACCACTGAAAAAAATCCATTTTACCATTTTTGTCAATCTTAGGTAACGAAAGTATGTAGTTTCTTTTTTCAAATGTTTCTAAAATATTTAAGATGTTTATCTCACAGTTAAATGGATAATAACCACCAATAATTTTTGATTTTATTTTTTTTTTCTTTAGTAATTGAAAAATTTTTTTTGAACTAATGAAATAATTATTTGAGTATTTTTTTCTTCTTAATTTAAGTAATTTTTTTCTAGTTGTGGATTTATTCACTATTTTAATTAAGATAATTTTTCTAAATTAGCTTTATCTATAAAATTTGAAATTTCATTAGCAGTCTGATCTATTAATTTTTCATAATTTTTTTGATTATCTTCTATTTCAATTCTTAATTTATCATGTCTATCAATTAAATTTTTAATTTCATTTTCCTTTCTATCTCTGTAATCATAAACTAAGCTTTTTAATTCTTTAAATTTATTTGAAAGTTCTTTAAGTTCATTTTTTTTTAGTTCTACCTTTTTTTTTGTCTCATAATATTCGTCCATTATCTTTACTGCTGTAATTAATAGCAATTTATTTTCACCTAGATTTCCAAGTTCATTTTTTAATTCATTAAATTTTTGATTTAATTGTATTAAAAGTTCCTCTAAATGCTCCTCTTGACCATCGTCACAGGATAATAAAAATTCTTTACCATTAAATTTAATACTTACGTTTGCCATTTATCAATTTCTTCTAATAGAGTATCTGTTTCCTGATTTAATTCATCAATTTTTTCGGAAAACTCGATTTGTTTCAATTCCTCAAGTTTTTTTTTATCATTAATTTCTTTGATTTTTTTAGATAATATATCGTAATCCTCTTTTAATAAGTTGTACTTATCCTCAAGCTCTTTTTTTTCAATTTCTAATTGATTTTTTTTATCATTAAATTCTTCAACTCTCTTATCTAATATTGGATTATTTAAATTTAAATTTTTTAATTTTTCTAATACAGAACTTAACTTTTTTTCTTTTTCGAATATAGAATTCATATATATATATTTATAATATTAAATAGATTCTTCTAAGTCTACACAGGATAATTTTGAACAAACAACATAATAACCTAGCTAATTGCATAAGATTTTTATCAATTGATGCCGTTCAAAAAGCTAATTCTGGACACCCTGGAATGCCAATGGGTATGGCTGATGTGGCAACAGTTTTATTTAAAGATTTCTTAAATTTTAATCCAGATAATCCAAATTGGTTAAACAGAGATAGATTTGTTCTTTCTGCTGGTCATGGATCTATGTTACTTTACTCGCTATTATACTTAACAGGATATAAAAGTATTTCTCTTGAAGATATCAAAAATTTTAGGCAATTAGACTCTATTTGTGCTGGTCATCCTGAATATCATCCTAACTCTGGTATAGAAACCACCACAGGTCCATTAGGACAAGGAATATCAAATGCAGTTGGTTTCGCATTAGCAGAAGAAATTTTAAAAAAGAAATTAGGAAAAAGAGTTATTAATCACAAAACGTATGTCTTGGCTGGAGACGGATGTTTAATGGAAGGAATTAGCCATGAAGCATTAAGTCTTGCTGGTCATTTAAAATTGAAAAATCTCGTCTTATTATTTGATGATAATTCTGTATCAATTGATGGCCCGACTAGTTTGGCTGTTTCTGATAACCATGAAAAAAGGTTTCAAAGTTACGGATGGGATTTCGTAAAAATTAATGGTCATAATCATAAAGAAATATTTAAAGCTCTAAAAAAAGCACAAACATCAAAAAAACCTACTGCAATCTCTTGTAAAACAATAATTGGCTTTGGATCACCTAACAAAGGTGGTAAAGCTTCTTCACATGGAAGCCCATTAGGGGAAGATGAAATAAAACTTGTTAGAAAAAAACTTAAATGGAATTACGATGCTTTTGAAATACCAAATGAAATATTAAGTGAATGGAGAAAAATTGGTAAGAAAGCTTCCTATAGAGCAAAAAAACATGAAGATAAATACTTGAAAATTTTTTCAAAATTTAAAAATTTAAACTCTTACAAAAATTTAATTCAGAAATCAAAAAATGAATATTTTAAAAACTCTAAACCTGTAGCTACAAGAAAATCATCTGAAATTTTTTTAAATATCATTTCTAAAATACCAAATCTAATTGGTGGTTCGGCTGATTTAGCTGGATCAAATAATACAAAAACAAAAGATCATAAAATAATAAAACCTGGAAATTTTTCTGGAAACTATATTCATTATGGAGTTAGAGAGCATGCAATGTGCGGAATAATGAATGGAATTGCATTGCATAGTAATTTAATTCCATATGGAGGTACTTTTTTGATATTCAGCGATTATTGTAAACCATCAATTAGATTAGCAGCAATGATGAAACAAAGAGTTATATATGTATTTACACATGACTCTATTGGTTTGGGTGAGGATGGCCCGACCCATCAGCCTATTGAACAGTTAACAAGTTTAAGATCTATTCCAAATCTAAATGTATTTAGACCTTCTGATACAATTGAAACTTTTGAATGCTGGCAATTAGCAATCGAAAATCAAAATACCCCCAGTGTAATAGCTTTGACTAGACAAGGAATTAGTCCAGTCAGACTTAAGAACTTTTCAAAAAATATGTCTTCTATGGGTGCTTATGAAATTTTTAGAACTGGGAGTAATATAAGTGTAACAATTTTAACAACTGGATCAGAAACTAGTTTGGCAATTGAAGTAGGTCATAAATTAGCCACAGATGGTATTTATTCAAAAATAATATCAATGCCTTGTCTTGAATTATTTGATCAACAAAGTGTAGATTATAAAAATAAAATTTTAAGTGAAACAAGTCTTATTGTATCTATTGAAGCTTCTGAGACAAATTTTTGGAAAAAATATACAGGAAATAATGGATTAAATTTTGGAGTTAACACTTTTGGAAAAAGTGCTCCTTACAAAGAAATATACGATCACTTTAAATTGAATTCAGAAAATATTGCTAAAAAAATCAAAGAAAAGTTATGAAGGTAAAAATAGGAATTAACGGGATGGGGAGAATAGGAAGAATGATCGTTAGATCTATTTTTGAAAATAATTATAAAAATATAGAAATTAAACATATTAATAATAGAACAAATTCTGAAACATGCTCAACTCTTTTGAAATATGACTCCGTTCATGGAAAATTTGATGCAGACATAAGTTTTGATGACAAAAATCTTATTATAAATAAAAATAAAATTTCTTTTGGTCAAGAAACAGATTTGAATAATATAAAATGGAAAAAGTACGACGTAGATTATGTTTTTGAATGTACTGGTAAATTTAATTCTAAAGATAAATTAGAAACTCATTTAAAAAATGGAGCAAAAAAAGTAATTGTTTCAGCCCCTTGCAAAAATGCTGATAAAACTATTGTATTTGGTGTAAATCAGTCTGAAATAAGAGATGAAGACAAAATTATTTCAGCAGCATCATGTACTACTAATTGCCTAGCACCTGTTGCACATGTCTTAAATGAAAATTTCGAAATTGAAAAAGGTTTTATGACGACAATCCATGCTTTCACAAGTGATCAAAGAATTCTTGATAATTCCCACAAAGATCCAAGAAGAGCTCGATCTGCAAATCAATCTATCGTACCGACCTCAACTGGTGCGTCAAAAGCAATTTGTGAAATTATTCCATCACTTAAAGGAAAATTAGAGGGTGTGGCAATGAGAGTTCCTACTCCAAATGTTTCTTTGGTTGAGCTTATTTTTTGTACCAAAAAAGATTTGAGTATTGAAAAAATAAATTTGGCATTTCATGACTTTAGCAAAAAAAGTAATGTACTTGAAATTACAAATGAAAAACTTGTATCAATAGACTTTAATCACAATTCATCCTCCTCAATAGTAGATGCAAGTTTAACAAGTGTAGTTGGAAAAAATATGGGTAAAATTTCAGCTTGGTATGACAATGAGTGGGGATTTTCAAACCGAATGTGCGATATAGCAGAATATCTTCACAAGATTTCTTAATGAATAATATTAAAGATTACGGGGATCTTAATCAAAAAAGAATTTTGTTAAGATTAGATCTCAATGTGCCATTAAACAATGGATTTATAACTGATGATACAAGAATTGTTAAGATCTTGCCTATAATTAATTTTTTAATTAAAAAAGACTCTAAGATTATAATATTATCTCATGTTGGACGACCAAAAGGAATAAAATCTAATAATTTATCATTAAAACCAATTTGTGAAAATTTAGAAAAAAAGATAAATCAAAAAATTAGTTTAATAAGTGATAATATTTTCAAACTTAAAAAAGAAGATTTATTTAAAGATCCTAATGATAGAATAGTTTTATTAGAAAATATTAGATTTTATAAAGAAGAAGAAAAAAATGATACTTCTTTTGCAAAACATTTAGCAGGACTTGCAGATTTATATGTAAATGATGCATTTTCTTGCTCTCATAGATCTCACGCGTCCGTAAATAAAATAACAGAATTTTTACCATCTTTTGCAGGATTACAGTTGCAGACAGAAATAAATGCCTTAAGAAAAATTACAACTGAAATAAAAAACCCTATTACATGTATTATTGGAGGATCAAAAATTTCAACAAAAATTGGAATAATAAAAAATTTATTACCTAAATTAGATAATATGATAATTGTTGGGGGTATGGCTAATAATATATTAAATTTTAAAGGTAATCAAATAGGTAAATCGTTAAAAGAAGCAAATTGCAAAGAAATAGTAAAAGATATTTTCGAAACTTCAAAAAAATACATTTGTAAAATTACCTATCCTGAAGATGTTTTAGTGGGAAAAAATTTAAATGATAATTCTAAAATTAAAGAACTAAATGATATAAATAATGATGATTTGATATTAGATATAGGACCTAAAACAATTAATAAAGTAAAGAATATTATTGAAGAAAGTAGAACAATCCTTTGGAATGGACCAGCTGGTTATTTTGAGAATCCAAATTTTGCAAACGGAAGTTACGAAATAGCAAAAGCAATTATTGAAAAAAATAAAAATAAATCTCTTTACTCTGTTGTGGGCGGTGGAGATACAATTGCCGTTATAAACCAAATTAGTAATATAAAAAATTTTGACTTTGTTTCAACTGCTGGTGGAGCATTTTTAGAATTCCTTGAGGGAAAAGAATTGCCTGGTATAAAAGCTTTAAACTAATATGTCAGAACTAAATAATATAGCGCTAAAAATTCTAAAAAATGGAAAAGGTATTTTAGCTGCTGATGAAAGCACAGGCACAATGACTAAAAGATTAGAAGCAGTCAAAGTTCCGTCAACTCCGGAGAATAGATTATTATTTAGAGAAACACTATTTAGTGCTTCTAGTATGACTGAATGTATTGGTGGTGTTATTTTATATGATGAAACAATAAGACAAAAGACCTTAAAAAAAAATAAAATCCCTGAATTGATCTCGAACATGGGGAGCATACCAGGCATAAAAGTTGATACAGGTGCAAAAACTCTTGCTGGCTCAGAAAACGAAAAAATCACGGAAGGCTTAGATGGTTTAAGAGAAAGACTTAAAGAATATCGTCAGCTCGGCGCAAAATTTACAAAATGGAGAGGTGTCTACAACATATCTAAAACTTTGCCTAGTAAACTTTCAATACACTCTAATGCTCATGCATTAGCAAGATATTCGGCATTAGTTCAAGAATGCAATATGGTTCCAATAGTTGAACCAGAGGTTCTGATGGATGGTGAACATTCTTCAAAAGAATGTTATGAAAAAACATCAGAAGTAATTAAGAAATGTTTCGAGCAATTAATTTTACATAAAATTGATCTAAAAGGAATTATCCTTAAACCTAATATGATCTTACCAGGGAATAAGTCTAATCAAAAAATTTCTGGAGAGGAAGTTGCAAAGTTAACTTTAGAATGTTTAAAAAGCTCTGTTCCCTCAGAAGTTCCAGGAATTGCTTTTTTATCTGGTGGTCAATCTGAAATAGAGGCAACAGAAAATTTAAATCTGATTAATAAGTATAATGACACTGATTTTATAATGAGTTATTCCTATGGACGAGCTCTTCAACAAAGTGCATTAAAATTTTGGTCTAAAGATATTAATAATATTGAAGGCACTCAGAAAGTTTTTAACCACCGGGCAAAAATGAACACACTTGCTGCTCAAGCAAATTGGTCTAAAGAACTTGAAATTTAATAAAAAAAGATTTGTTTATCTTATCTCACCAACAAAAATTGATAAATTTTTTTATAGTGATTTAATTGCTGTTTTGAAACTAAAAAAAGTTAGTTTTTTTCAACTAAGATTAAAAAAAGAAAGTTTCAAAAAGAGATTAGAAATTGGAAAAAAAATTAAAAAGATATGTAAAAAATTTAATGTTAAATTTTTAATAAACGATGATGTCTATCTTGCCAAAAAATTAAACTCTGATGGTTGTCATTTAGGTCAAAAAGATATGAATATCTTTGATGCCCGAAAATTAATCGGCAATAAAATAATTGGGATTACTTGTCATAACTCAAGTAATTTAGCTAAAATTGCTTCGAATAATAAAGCAGATTACATAGCTTTAGGAGCTTTCTACGCTTCAAAAACTAAAAAAATTAAATATAAAGCATCAATTAATATAATTAACAAAGTAAGAAAGATAACAAAAATACCGATTGTAGCTATTGGTGGTATAAATTTAAAAAACTATAAAAATCTTTTGTTGAATAAAGCTAACTTTTTAGCTATCTCAAGCTACGTTTGGAAAAATAAAAAACTAAAGCCACAAGATGCAATAAAAAAATTAATATGAAAATTAATGCAGGAGAAATCAGAGTTGGTATGTTGTTGGAACACAAGGGTGATTTGTGGCAAGTGCTCAAGACTCAACATGTAAAACCAGGAAAAGGTGGTGCATTTGCTCAAGTTGAAATGAAAAGTATAAATAAAAATACAAAACTTAATGAAAGATTTAGATCTAGTGAAAATGTAGAAAAAGCCTCTTTAGAAGAAAGCAATTTTAATTATCTATACGAAGATGATCAAAACTATTTTTTTATGGAACCAAAAACATTCGAACAAATAGAAATTAGAAAAGAATTAATTGGTGAAAAAGGAAAATTACTTTCTGAAAACTTATCAGTTAAAGTAAGTTTTTATGATGAAAATCCAATCTTCATTGATTTGCCTAATCAAGTAAATTGTAAGATTGCATCAACAGATGTTGCATTAAAAGGTCAGACAGTGTCATCTTCTTATAAGCCTGCGATACTGAATAATGGATTAAGTATTCAGGTCCCTCCATTTATTGAAGCCGGTGATGAAGTAATTGTTGATACAAGAAATTTAGAATACATAAAAAAAATATAATTTAGTGAATTCAATTTCTGCAAATCTCAATATTATGATAAAGGCAAGTGAAAAAGCCTCGAAAATTCTCATAAGAGATTTTGGTGAAATTGAAAAATTACAAGTTTCAAAAAAAGGCCCTAAAGATTTTGTGACAAATGCAGATGTTAAAGTAGAAAAAATAATATTAGAAGAATTAAAAAAAGCTAGACCAAATTATTCTATATTAAGTGAAGAAAATGGGTCTGAATACAACAAAGATAAAAATAATACTTGGATTATAGATCCTATAGATGGAACAATAAATTTCTTACATGGAATACCACATTTTGCTATTTCAATTGCTCTAAAATCTAATAACGAAATAGTATCTGGTTTAATTTTTGATCCAATCAAAAATGAAATGTTTTATGCAGAGAAAGAAAGTGGAGCTTTTTTTAATAATCACCGAATAAGAGTTTCAAAGAAAAATGAGCTAGATAATTGTTTATTTGCAACTGGTGGCAAAGTTAAACAAGAGATTGATTTAAATTACAGAAAATCTGGTAGTGCTGCACTTGATATGGCTTATGTTGCCTCTGGAAGATATGATGGTTATTTTCAAAATAATCTAAATTTATGGGATATTGCTGCTGGAATTGTAATAGTTAAAGAAGCTGGTGGAGTAATCAATAAAATTGATTTATCAATTAAAAAAAATATCAAAATTATCGCTTCAAGCACTGATATTAACACTAAATTACTTGAAAAATTGAATAACTTTTAATTGTTTTAGAAAATTCTTTTGTTATAAGTCTCGCTATGAAAAAAAATATTCATCCAAATTA
>MDTA01172824.1_pt1 | contig 12915 bp, 15 predicted proteins | sample 811151 | NCBI WGS metagenome assembly MDTA01 (sample SAMN05326648, study PRJNA326480) | marine metagenome | isolation source: seawater | place: Indian Ocean: South | collected 2010 | reverse complement strand
TGATTAATTTGTGTCAACTTTTGATTAATTTGTGTCAACTTTTGATTAATTTGTGTCAACTTTTGATTAATTTGTGTCAACTTTTGATTATTTTGTGTCAACTTTTGATTAATTTGTGTCAAGTTTTGAAAGTTCTTCACATCTTGAAATATTTTCTGAACAATATGGAATATCATCAATAGTATATCTATGTTTTTCTATATTATCTGGTGGACATGTACTTTTATAGCCACTACAACAATTTTTATACGTTAATCCACCCAAACCTACGCTATAATTTTCGAGTCCACATGTTTCATGCCACCAAAAATTTGGTAACCATAATACTTCACCATAGTTTTGATCACATACCAGTGTTTTTTCTGAAACATCATATTTCATTTGACATTTTCCATTCCTTTTTATATATGATCTTGGTTCTTTTTTAGAAGGTGGGTGAATCACCCAGCGTTTTCTTCCAGAAATCATAGCAAACCACGAAGATGGATGTGATTCAGGTGGCACACCTAAAGCGTTTCCAGTTCCTATTCCTATTTGAAACGTCGACATCGGTTCAAATATTTCTGGTATTATATAATCATTACTCAGTTTACCTAATATTAAAGGCGAATATGGACGATATGGGTGCGAATAACAGCCATTTAATAATACATGTCCCATCTTATATCCGCCACCACCCAGCAAGTCTGTGGTAGTGACATTAAACGTATCATGCAAATGAAATACTTCTTCCCCATAATAATGAAAAAAACTTTCTTGTTTCCATTTTTCTAAAGCCGGCCAATTCTCCGCTACATTTTTAAAAATAACAGGTTCTTTTAATTTTAATAATTCTTCTCTGGTTATTTCATTAATATCTTTAGTTTCAAGATCACAAATTCTGTTTTCACAATTTCTATTACCATAAACATCTACTGTACAAATATTATTTGAAAATGAGTAAAATAATATATAAATAATATTCATTTATTAATGGTATTTTTTATTTAAAACAAGGTAGAACGTAATGTAAATATAAAAATATTATTTTTAATAAATGTATAAAAATAGAATAACAAACTACAGATCGTCTTCAAAATTTCAGAAAGATCCAGACATTGGGCCAATCGTAAGAAAGAGTTTTTTGGATGATTATGAACTTAGAATTTCAGAATATCCGATGCAAATGTATCACGGTAGCAAAATTGAATTCGAACAATTTGAAATTGGGGATAATATTTACACATATGATATAATTTTTACATCTTTAAAAAGTAATTTTTATTGGTCATCGCCAAGTAGAGTTATTATAAATTTACCACAGGGAACTATGTATGGGATCCGTAAAGGTGATAAGAGTGAGCGTATGGAATGTATTTTATTCTCTTCAAAATTTAAATACATCGGAAGAGAAATCGATTACGATTTTTGTTCAAGATTATGTGAAAAAATAAAACAAACATTTGGTGACGTGGAGGTTGAATTACAATCAGATGATGATGAAAGATGTCGAATGATATTTAAATTACCCTCACATAAATACGACTTCATTGTTTACACTATTGAAAGATTAATACGACAACGAAATGGTGTGGTGATATCATTAATAAGAGAAAAAAATAATATTTTCTCTGTTACACTTTATAAAAACAGTATTGAAAATATTATTCTCGATCTTGTCAATTGATTAGGCATGCATAAAATTGCAAAGAAATACGATTGCCCTTGAGCATATTCACGTCAAACAATAAATAATTTTTGACATTACAATAAAATGTGGTGGGAAAGAGAAGCTGTCGACCTTGAACTTGTCAAAATGGCATCGTGTTATATTGGACCCCTGGTGTTCTTGTTGGGTTTACTCAAAGTTTATAGCTTGAAACCAATTGCAAGCATCATTGCTGTGTATGGAATTTTTGAGAGTATCAAACGCTCAAGACAAATGAATCATTTCTTGCTCGCATTATCAATTTTGGGTCATGTAGCTGTATATATACCATATATTAATCAGAAATGCACCGTCCATTCTTTCATTGTTTCAATTATTATAGGTCTTATACTTTTGGGAATATATAAGGCACTGGATACATGGCCATACACGACATCTCCCAAAAATTCAATCATCTTGTGTGTATGCATCATGCTTATAAATTGTTATTGAAATCTCTTTTCCTTCAACTTTAACAATATCTCATGTATGAAATCATTTTTTGAACCGGTATTTGTTTTTGGTATTGGACTTTGGGACTTTGAGACTTTGAGACTTTACGTCTCTATAACAATTAAATTTCTTGGCTATATTATTGAAACTTATAACCGCGTTATATTTTTTTTTATTTATTTATTTTACAGAATAAATGACATCATTACAAGAAATAGAAAATTTAATAAATAAAATAGAAAATATGGATGAAAGACAAACAATAAAATTAAAAGATTCTAAAATGGTGGATGATAATAGAAATGAAGTTTTTATAAAGAAACTACAAACAGATTTTGGAGAAAAAAGTTTATCAAACCATGACGCACAGGAACAAAAAGTCAACAATTACCACAAAGACGATCAAAACAGAGAAAATGAAGTGATGAAAAACTCAGGGATAAATGAATCTTGAAGTTTAGAGAATTCATATCTCAAGGTTGATCGTATTTTTTTATCATTCGCTGTTTTTTAGTTTATTTTTGACACATGGGGGTGTAAACTAAATTTTTTTGCACTTTTTATAAAATGCTGGTTTGGTATCCTTTTACAATAGTTTATGGAATACCAGCAATTGGGCCATTAAATACAAACATATGTTTAAAACAAAATATGGGATTAGTTCATAAAGTCGCAAATAAATACGTAAACAAATGTTATGAATCAGGATACATGTGTGATTATCATACTCATAAAGATGAACTAATACAGATAGGTACAATTACTTTATGGAAATGTATTTTATCATTTAATCGCACAAGAAACATTCGGTTTTCTACATATGCTTATAGATCTTTACATAATTCAATGTATCGTTATGCGTTCCCCAAAAAACCTCATGTAAAATATACTCGTTTCAATTCGGTACACGAAAATACATTAAGTAGTAAAAAAATAAAACCAGAAGAAGTTGTGGATAATAATTTATGGGAAGAAAAATTAATATTCTTAAAGAATAAGGGATACAAAATTAACAAAAATTATTATGTAAAATACCACTTGAAATCATTTCACAATGCTTCTTTTTATTAGGATGCATCAAATAGTATGGGATTTATTGAGATCAGAAGTGTGCCAAAGAAAATAAATTATAAAAAAAAAGGTGGACATGCGGTGCATACTTCTAATTCTACATGTACTATATGCGTACGAATCAATAAATTTACCGGAGTGGACAAGATATCCAGCAGCAACATGTACTGAAATTGAGGATTTTCTCAACAAAAATTGCTATGACCAACCTTTCGCATGGATTCCGTTCATGTTTGTCAACCGAACTCGCAAAGATATACAATGCGTTCAATGTCGAGAGCGACACCGATTAGAACATGTTTGTGAACATACTCCAGATACGCTACATCCGTTGTTCCTTTTTGACACGCGAGGGTGTGTGAACTAAAGTGTTCTCTCTAAATTGATGAAAAGCGTGTAATTTGTGGTGGGCATGTTATAACACACAAACTTTTTAAAGTCTTCAGGAATAATCCTGTTATTTATATTTTTTACCGTAATGATTCACACAATTCACTTCTGCATCCATTCATCAAATGCACAGAGAAACGCTTCAAACACGTTGGAATATTTTCCAGACTCGATGTTGAATTTATATTGATTAATGATTTCTTTATCCATCGCAAAAGGCTCATGTTTCTTAGCAGCCTCAATTAAATGGTGTACAATCAATTCAAAATTAATGTACGAAGACACAGTTATTACTTCGTCCGATGTCGTCGTTGATTGATCCATTATATGAGACTCTGAGACTCTGAGACTCTATAACTATGTGTTTGATCCATCACTCCATGAGGCCATCCATCTGTGACTTTTCAGAATAGAAAGTGAGATTCTTTGTGAAGGGTCAACCCACAAGAATTCCTCAATAAAAGTCTTGTCATGAGAGTCGAGTAACTGCTCCCATCTTGTAGTTGGTTTCGCTATAAGTATGTGCTCCACTGTATTGACACAGTTTTGCTTATAAAATGGTGTAGATCCACATAGCATCTCAGATATCAAACATCCCAACCCCCATACATCGCACGCAGTACCAACATTATTTTGTGTAATCTGCTCCGGTGAGCAATACTCAATATTGTCCCCACGCAATGATATACACTGTCCTTTACGCGGTACTTGACACATAGAACTAAATCCACCAAGTTTGACCATACGAAAATCGTCTGTTAACAAGATATTATCTGGACTTACATTACGGTGAATAATAGATAGCTTATGCATGTACCCTAATGCATTTGAGAGCTGTAGGGTGTAGAACTTCACTATTGACTTATCCAATCGTCCTTTGCATGCAATGAGCGTAAACAAGTCTCCATCAGTTCCTCTCTCCATTCCGATATACAAATTGTTCGAGACAGCACAGACAAACAAGAATGTGATAATGTTTTCGTGCTCTAGTGATTTCATAATAGAAATTTCACGCTTCATAAGATTTGAATCCCATGTCTTGAACTGTTTTATTGCAACATTCGAATGATTCTCTGTTGATCCCAACCAAAGCGTATACCTCTCTGAATCATCTGCAATAAGACTATGCAGACTAATTTCACAACTTTTTAAACCGTGTTCAACCATATAATTATCAAAATCTCCATTTTTGGGTTTAACCAATACTGATTTAGTTTTTTCAGGGTCTCCGTACTCATATACACTAAGGGGATAATCCTTTTTCGTCATCAAATCTATTGTTGATTCATCACATGACATTTTTGTGAATTTCAGAAAATACTGATTTTTATATGGAATAAACGGAAAAACGAATAGACAACTGTATTCACCGGTTTTATGGTAAATAATATCAAGTAATATTTACCTGATATTTTCCTTTATGTATGGTCATTTTAATTTTTTCACCAAAGAATCTTCTTAAAACGGAAAATACTTATAGTATTTACTTGCACTTTTCTAATATTTTTTTTGCTTGTTCCGCTTCATTAACATTTACTGTACTTTCTGCTAAACTCTCTATTTTCTTTCTTTTAGAATCATGTTCATCATCATCATATTCTTCAATTTGGTTGTAAATCTGTATTAATAACATATCCGTATCTGAATCTGATAGATTAACAATATTTGTCATCTTAGTACTTTCAGAATCCATGTCGTCAAATGTAAAGTTTCCTGCACTTATATTGAACCCATTGGGTGTAACTGAATTATGTTTTTGAATATAAAAAGCTTCGTGCTTGTTCAAATCCTCAACTCTACATATTAAACAAATACCCTTTTCAAAATTTTTATATCCGTACTCTTTAATTGCCTTCTTCAAAAGTGTACAACCGGAATATGGAGATTTGTGTTCTGCTAATCTTTTGTCAAGATTTCGTCTGGTTTGTCCTATATAATATTTTTCTATTGGAATACAAAACAAATAGTATATTATTCCATGCTCATTAACTTCCTCTGGGGATTTTGGAATTCGTTTTTTTTCAACTCTTTCTTGTTTAAATAAAACATGGCGACCCGTTATAAGATATAATTGCACAAACAGTAAAAAAGCCGCACCACTTCTCCACCAACCGTTTGCGGTTATGCCTACATATTTTTCCCAACCACCACGCGTAGAACCAAGATTTTCACATAATTTAATATAATTTGTCTTATTAGTCAGTTTTAGTTCGTTATTTACAAAAAATAAATCGTATACTCCTTTTTCTTTACAATAATATCTAAAGGATTTACCATCTTTGGATGTTGGATTTTTTTCTTCTACTAGTTTTTTTGCTTTACTTATCTGTTGTTCATTATTCCAATCCTGTTGATAATTGGTAAGCATATGTTTTTTCAATTCTTTTGCATAGTTTTCTATATCTTGTACAGTAATAAGCTTTTCTTCTGCACAACTCAACTCTTCTTCATAAAGTTGGAAGCCATTTTCAACCAGATATTTATCAAGATTTATTCCGGAGGGTGTATTTAATCTTGGTTTAGTATTTACAGCTTTCCCGTCGTATAGAATGATGGATTTCGACGTCATCAAACGTTGATCCATCACTCTGGTATTCTGTGGCTCTGGTATTCTGTGACTCTGTGACTCTGTGACTCTGTATTCACCGGTTTCGTGGTAAATAATATCAAGTAATATTTACCTGATATTTTCCTTTATGTATGGTCATTTTAATTCTTTCACCGAAGAATCTTCTTAAAACGGAAAATACTTCTTCATAATTATTTGTAATTAAAGCAAAATCTAAATAAAGCTTCTTGCCTTCATAACGAATTTCACATCTTCCCGATTTCTTTTTCAAGAATGTTTTCAGTTCATTGCATAAATTAAAAAGTATCACCGAGTCTAATTGAATATTTAAGAAAATTTCTACATTCGTATACAAATAAGCGAAAAACCCTGTGAAATATGGTACATCAAACCCAAAATGATTGGCATCCCGTAATTTCATCTTCTTATTCCATACTTTTGTAGGTATAAAAGAAACTAAACAATGTGGCAAAATCTTTGAACAAAATATACCAGGTGGAAATAAATATCCCCAATAATTAGTATATGCATTTTCATTTTTAGACCATGTTAAACAAAGTGCTTCATACCCATCAACAAATATTGCTCTTAAGTATGTATTTTTATCAAAGAATTTAAAAGCGTCATTTATATCATTAATTTTAAAAGCTTGCTGAAAACAATACACATTTTCAACACTGTTTATTTTGGCTTCAAGTACAATATATCTTCTCTGTTCTTCTATAGTTTTCGAATCATTAAATATATCAAATCTATTTTTCTTCTTAATTACCTTATTTGTATGTGTATCATAAATGATTATATTACCGAATGTGGGCTCCCAAAGTTCACCACCACTTCCATGAGAATTTGTAAAAATCCAACTACCAATTGTCGCACCTAAAATTGAAGGATGACTCGTCACCGTCTGGTTGTTTTTTGCCAATGTTTTTTGTAAAGAATTTATTGTTGTACCAGCGCCAAAATTTCCATTTGAATACAATCCACTAAATTTTCTCATGAAAAACTGTTTTTTTGTTAGTATATTTTTGTTTAAATAAGAAGACCAACCAGATCCAACTGGTAAAATATATTCTTCACTTTCTATTGTTGAATATGTACCATCCTTATTTCGTTTTATGAATTCCCAGACAGAAGGATATCCCCAAATTTCACTCACTAAACTATAAATTATATAGAATACTAATAAAATGTAGGATACTATTATATTTGTTGTGTCATTATATTTCAATGCACCCAAAACTATTTGTATCGAGAATAATATCAACACAAATTTTCCTATACTTTTATGCCACTTTTTAAGTGGCTGATATCTTGATATAATCATAAGTGGAAGTGCACCATAAATTAGAGAATATCCTAAAAGTTTATGGTTCCTCCGTAATGATGTACCATCATCAGGTAGATTCATCATCGGAAAAACACAAACATAAATAATAATGCTTCCTATTATCTGTAAGGTTGCATGTAGTATCTTCCTAAACATATGTGTAAAACAACTTCCATAATGAACAATCAAAACACTAAATGGAAATATTATACCAATGCTAATAAACATGCCATATCTATGGATTTTATGTGCTTCTGAATTATAAGGTGTGACAATATTATATGGTATATTTGGTACAGGTGGATATTGTGGAGGAAAATATGGGACCGGAGATGTTGGTACTTGTGGTGATGGTGGTGATGGTGATTGGGGAGGTGGTGATTGGGGAGGTGGAGGAGGTGGTGGTGGAAGCTGGGGATCAAAATATGGAACGTTAGGAGGTAAAGATGGTATTGGTGGAGATGGTAGTGGAGATGGTATTGGTGGAGATGGTAGCGGAGATGGTGGTGGTGGAGATGGAAATGGTGGTATAGGAGGAGAAGGATATGTTACCAAAAATCTTGTTATTCCACCAGTAGAATAACCAGTCGCTTGAAAACGGCATATCTTATTGGTAATAGTATTTATAGAAACAGAACCCGAACTTGTTAAACTTTGACATGACAAAACACTACTTAACCAACAAACTTTACATTGCCCTGTACATTGTATCAAAATAGGTGAAGAATGAACAATATTAACAGTTGGAACATTCGAACTGTAAGGTATTGACATTACACTTTGTAAACCGTTAAATCTAACATTTCCCTCGCAAATATTATTATAAAGATCCGCATCAGACAAACGATTTGGATATGATATAAGCAACAAGCATGAAAAAAACATACTTTACTTTAAAAAATAAAAAAATAAAATTAAATTAACAAATATACTTGAATATTTAATCAAATTTTATTTATTAATATAAAGTGTACAAATGGATTTCGATATAAAGACACTTTATACGAAATCTGAACACGTCGAATCATTACATTCTCGTGCTAAAAACATGGGAAATAAAAGGATAATGAAGATGTGTACTGTAAATGAATTTTCACCAAACAATTTTAAAAAGGAAATATCATTCGCCAAAAAAGCCGAAAAACACGGATTTGGACCAAAAATAAATAGTTATGGGTTCAAAGATAAGATCGGGTTTATGAATATGGAAAAATTAGATACCTCACTGAAAACATTGATAGAAAAAGATAAACTTACATTTACACATTTAAAATCTCTTAAGAAGGTATTGAAATTAATGTTAAAAAAGGGTAAATTTGTTCACATGGATTTGCATGCAGAAAATATATGGTTTAATTCTTCTAAAGAAGCGAAATTAATAGATTTTGGTTTTGTGAAACAAGTTTGTGAAATCAAAAAAGAAGATAATACAAAAGAATGTTTGGTAGATTCTTCTTTTGATATTCATAATTTGATAGAATGTGTTTTGCCAAACTCTAAAAAAAAAGATGAATTGGTTAAATTGAAAGAAATTATGCAAGGTGAGTGGATTTCAAATTGTCAAAAATCCAAATAGGTTTCCAAGAAATTTGTCAGGATTTGTAGAAAACTGTGGAACATCGGCATCATATATTTTACAATACATATCATTGTCACACAAATCTTTAATACATAATTCACGATCTTCTTGATATCTGAATTGTAATCTACACATCTTTTCCACTATTTCTCTTCTCATTTTAATCGTATTTTCTTTGAGATTGCATTTGTTCTCTTCTATATAAAAGTAATCCGTTTCGTTTTTTTTACCATTCTTATAAAAACATGGTATACATGTATGGTTTGCTGAATCTAAAAAGTTAACGTTTCGACTATTTATAGAAGAACAATATGAACGATAGTGGTCATGATTCAGGTCATAAAAATTTGTAAAATATTCTTTGAAAAAACTATATGCTATCAAATCGTCAACTTTCGTTTCCCATGCAATAACCATCGTATCTGGAAATTCTAAACTAATACTATACGCAATACTTTCAGATTCACAACAATCAAGATATACCAATTTAAGTTCTCTTTTAGAACAATTACCCAAATATTCAATTAAATTAACTGTATCTATTTGTTTATCATCTTTGAAAAAAGCGATTGATGATAATTCAGGAAAACAGTGACCTGAAAAATAAATTAATGATGTATATTCATCAAAGTATTTTTTTATATCTTCTATAGTAACAGAAGGGTCAAAATCTATATTTCTATTCTTTAAGAACTTCATACAATGTGGCTGAGATGACAAATATCTATTTTTAAATGATACATCATTTATAGGACTCGAAAACAAAAACACATCATTCATACTTTAATACACACACTATTTTTATTTTGAAATTCTATACATTTTCAATCATAGTAAGTGATTCTGGGTTTTTTATTATTCTTTTTTCAACATCTTCACGCCTTCTCTCTAATTCTAAAAAATGCTTTAATAAATTTTCATAATGATTATGCTTTATTGTTATACTTTTATTACTTAAAATATATACATCATGTGCATAGACATTTTTCGTATAAAATAAAGGTATAGTACTTAAATACATACGTCTTGTCATCCTTATATTTAGAGAAGAACATATATTTAGCATGTGTAAAATATAAAATAATATTGTCTTCATTATATTTGTATATCGTTTGTATGTTTCTTAAAAACTGATTCATGTGGTTCCAATGAAGTAAATGTACATAATGGACAAGAATTATTTATTCCTGTCCATTTTTTTATACAAGCTTCATGAAAAACATGACCACATGGCAAAGCTAAATTGTTTTTAGCTACAATTATATATTCAAAACATATCGGACATTCACCTATTATTTTTTCCACCTTTAATATCTTTATGCTTGGTTTTGATTTCTTCCTGAAAAACTTTAAACACATTTTATTAAATTTATTATCTTTTTTAAAACAGTTGGTCCCTAATTTTATTTTAATACTTTCCTTAGTTTTGAATATCGGTCTTGATGAACAGGCTTAGTATTTTCAATGTCTTTTATATACGTCTTTATTGGATTTGAGTCTGTTTCTAAAACATTCCCTGACCATTTGTGTTCATAATTATTAAAATTATCTCCATAATGAAGTTTCATATGATCTGAACGGTGTTTATAAAACTTTTCTTCCTCTGTACATTCATTTACTATATGTATAATAGTCATTTCTAATGCTTCCCCACGTCCACTTCGACCACAACGTTGCATTTCTTGACATCTCGATCCATTTGAATTGTGAACTTGTATTACTATACAATCCGAAGGTAGATTGACTGCGATATTACAAACACTTGTTGTTATAAGTGCCGACCCATCCATTTCAGAAAAGTTTTTTAGTATATTTTGACGATGAATTTCTGAAGTTAATCCATTTAATACGCCACAACATTTTCGTAATGATATGGTATCAAAGAGAATTTCAATGTACTTTACGGCAATTGCACTGTCACAAAATACCACCATTCTTGAGTTTTTGTATTCATCCATGTTCAAAAATTCTCTTAGTGCAGCCATTTTATTTGGATTAAGTGTTCGTAATGTATAATCATGTTTTGAACGCGATTTCACGTTTATATTTTCATAAATGTTTGATTTAGGTACAGTAGTCAATATATATGTCACTTTCTTTCCATGGGTGTGTGTGTATAAAACTGGCCCGACGATATTGTTCAAATGTGAAATTTTTTGATCTTCACGTATTAAAGATCCGCTGAATCCAATAATAGTACTATAATTCAAAAGGCATGATAATCGAAATTGATCAGCCGGTGCAAGGTGAACTTCGTCAAGCAATAACAGTCCAAAATTCTTTATAATATAAAGCCATAAGATTGTATCCTCATTACATTCCTTATCACTTATACCTTTAAATGCTCTAGTGATCGATGAATACGTACAAACAATGACATCCGGAAATGGAGAATTATCATTTTTCCATGATTTTGAAATCTCGTCCTTGGTTTTCACATTTATGTTTGTATATGATTTCAATTCATCTACCCATTGTTTAGATGATATTACATGAGGGGTAATTACCATACATGGTTTTCCAGAAAGACGAATTAATTCGCATCCAACTAGGGTCTTTCCAGTACCACAATCCATTTCTATATTACCGGATACAAAACCGTCTTTCGTATAACATGAATTCACCGCATTTTTCTGGTGATCCCATAAATTTTTTGCATCCTTTCTTTTTTCAAAACAAGATACTGGCTTCCAAATTCGTTTTTCTGGTAATCTTTGTGTATTTTTATACAAATAATGAAACACGTCATGTAATGATATCCACCTTTCACCATTTGGTAATCCACCTGGACCTGTGCCTTTTATATTTTCTATTTTTTCAATTGTACTAGATTGTAATTCCAAAAGACGAGTAATATTTCGAGCCGATGCCATCATCGTTTCTATCTATACTCCTGTGGAAGAATAAGAATTTATTTTTTGACCCAACCATCATGGAAACCTATGACGACAAGTATCAATGCACGCTAGAAACACTCAAATCAACGCTAGATAAATACGGTGTTGCTATATTACCAAGTATATTGACGGAAGAAGAATGTGATATAATGCTTTCAGAAATGTGGGATTTTTTCGAACATATTTCTCAAAACTGGGATATACCATTAAATAGGAATGATACAGCAACATGGAAGGAATTTTATAAATTATATCCAATGCATTCCATGTTAATCCAGCATTATAACATTGGTCATTCACAAGCCGTTTGGAATGCTCGACAAAATCCTAAACTCATTGAACCATTTTGTAAAATTTGGAATTGTAATCCCACTGATTTATTGGTTTCATTTGACGGTGCATCGTTTTCAATGCCTCCTGAAATTGTAAAACGAGGATGGTTTCGTAATAATTGGATGCATACGGATCAAAGTTATACGAGAAATGGGTTTGAATGTATTCAATCTTGGGTAACACCGATAGATGTCGATGATGGTGACGCTACATTAGCTTTTTATGAATCAAGTCATAAAGCACATGGTATTTTTAGGTCTACATTTAATATATCAAATAAAGATGATTGGTTTCAATTAAAAAATGAAGAACATGAAAGATTTTACTCTTCATTGTTTCCTTTAAAACGCATAAAATGTTCGAAGGGGAGTATGGTATTTTGGGATTCAAGGTTAATACACTGCGGGAACGAAGCAATGAAAGGCAGAAACTATCCAAAACAACGATGTGCTATATATTTATGTTATCAACCTAGAAATTTTATAACTAGTTCAAATTTGAATAAAAAGAAGAAAGCGTTTGAAAATATGAGAATGACATCTCACTGGCCTTGTAAAATCAAATTATTCGGAAAACGACCACGCACGTATAGTGCTGAAGAATACC
>MDTA01034950.1_pt1 | contig 12917 bp, 14 predicted proteins | sample 811151 | NCBI WGS metagenome assembly MDTA01 (sample SAMN05326648, study PRJNA326480) | marine metagenome | isolation source: seawater | place: Indian Ocean: South | collected 2010 | reverse complement strand
GGTACACTCCTTCCACGGCATTGGAGCAACCTCCAAATGCTGTGAATTGTGTTACCCATGTCTCCGGTATCAGGTGTTACCTATGTCTGAGTTCATACAGTTTACAGACATCCCGGAAAGTCTCTGAGCCCGCGTAAATGTGGGCTTTTTGTGCCTGGCACGTGCAAGGACTTCCAACGAAGTCCATTCGTAGGCTTCCCCTCTCCGGCGACAGTTAATTTGTAGAGGATTCTGGCCTCGTAATCTGAGGAGGAGAAAGTCCCGATTCACTGAGCCCCATATAGTGGTCAGCCTGAAAGAGGGCGACGCCGGCATGAAGGTGTCCGATGTGTGCCGCAAGATGCTCAAGCGTGAAGGCTAGCCCTGGAATCACAAACGGAGCTACCGCGTGTATCGCGCGACGGGCCTGCACCTTCGCAGGCCGGCTAAGTAGCGCCTGCCCAAGCGTGAGCGAGTCTCGCTATACGTCCCAAGCTTTCCCGACCGGGTGTGGTCGGCCGACTTCATGTCCGACACGTTGTGGAACGGACTACGCTTTCGCACATTCAACGTCGAAGACGACTTCAACTGTGAGACATTGCACATCGAGTTCGACACCTCGATTACATCAGAGCGACTGGTGCAGAACTTCGAACGGCGACAAAGCGACAGGGGCCTGCTGCAGGTACTTCGTTCCGACAACGGTCCTGAGTTCCTCGGTGAAACGTTCACGAGTTGGCCGAAGAAGGCAGGTATTGCCATCCAATACACCCAACCAGGAAAGCCAAATCAGAATGCATACGTCGAGCGCTGCAACCGAACCTACCGTGAAGAACTGCTCGACCACTACCTGTTTTCATCGCTTGATGAAGTTCGCGAAGTTACCTGGTAGTGGGTGCGCGAGTAAGACGAAGAAAGACCCGATGACGCACTGGGCGGTTGCACGCCCGGAGAACTTTATCAGTCCGCCAGAAACTCAACCTCGGAACTGTCGCCTTGACGGGGAAGCTTACGCGCATGCGAGGAGTCACTGGCGGGCCTCAAGTTCTCCCCCTTATTGCCAGCAGGACTATTGAGCGCGGTCGTTACCACCCGAGTACCGTGCCATATGCTACGGCCGCGATGCCGGTCGTGCTCCGAGAGCCTATCCGGTCCCTAACGTGAGTATTACAGTTGAACCTGCGTTGGTAACGCTCTTGAGTTTCCTTGTCACGCTCGTCTAAACGGGGCTCAATTTACGCGCTGCCCACCCCTGAGGGCACCCTCAAGAAACCTCGCGTCCTGAGCAGGGACGCATCCAAATATGCGGTCTAACGAGTGTTCCAAATGACAGATAGTTTTTGTATTGAGACAACCTTCACCCGTCTATACCCAAAAACTCAAAATCCACTAAACTCATTCGTATAAAAACTGACCACCACGCCCCGCCTGACCCTTGCAGGGCTTTTTGGAAGCGTGGGGGCGATAGCGTAATTGGAGGTAGTCGATATGAGAATGGAAAGAAGTGTATTTGGGAAAATCGCAAAATACATGTTTATATTTTTTAATATGATAATGCTTGTAGCGGTAATTTTTCTCTTTCTGTCAATAGATGAATTTGATGTATTTTCTCCAGACGAATATAAAAATGAGGAGAAATTGTCTCAGTTCATGCTGACTGGGACACTTGCGTATTTTCTTTTTTTTGTGTGGGCAGTAGGAGATTTGATACTAGGGGTTTGGGTTTTGTGCACTCGCCCAAAAAAATAAAGAAGAAACGCAACAAGAGTCGCTAACTCGTTTCTTCTCTCGATGGATGTACCGGACACGTTCTCCTTGCGAATGTCGGTGCATTGCGCTGTTTCCAATGCCTCCATCTGAAGAGTGAGTTCTTGTTCGTAAGTGCTGACTATTGCGTACCCGAGGATGGTGCTACATCCTGTGCGCGCATCCGTGTTCCGGACTCGCTCTACCAACTCTTAGGCTTGTTCCTCGCCATCGCCAATAGGGCTGCGCTTTGAGCGGTCCTACCACGTCTTGACGTCGCATGAGATTCCTGTAGAACGGATTACGTTTGAGTTTTCAAAGCAGCGCGACGCACGCCCTTGCTTGCTACAACCAGGAGACCTTCCATGTCGGATACGGCCCCCCATGCTATGCGAATTGGCGACCGGGATGACGCGTCCAGCCATGTCGTGCAGGTGCCGGACGAAGCCGGTGCTGACGCGGTCCCTGGTGCACGCCGGCCAGCAGATCTTCTGACGCGCGCGGACATAGACCGCCTGAGTGAACGCTCGGATTGGATTGGGCTCGCCTATCTCGTCGGGCATTTAACGGCTATCGCGACCACCGGCTGGTTGTTGTGGCTGGCGACGCCGGGCTGGTGGACGGTCCCCGCTCTGGTTCTGCACGGCATCGTCATCTCTTACCTTTTTTCCCCGGTGCACGAGTGTTCGCATTACACGGCCTTCAAAACACGCTGGCTGAACGAAGCTGCATTCTGGTTGTTCTGCACGGTCTACATCGTCGCGCCGAACTGGTTCCGCTATTTTCACCTGTCACATCATCGCTACACGATGATCCGTGGCAAGGATCCTGAGATCATCATGTTGTTTGATGGCGTAAGTGGTTGGTTGCGGTATGTGAGCGGGTACGACTTCTGGTGGCGCAATGTCTGGCGTATTGTCCGGCACGCCACTTTGGGGCCTGATCCGAGCGATATCCGTGGTGCTATGCACGTGCCGCGGCACAAGTACGGGCTGCTGGTCCGGGAAGCGCGCATTCTGCTCGCCGTCTACTGTGCCATCGCGATTGTCGCCATCTGGAGCGGTATGGGCTTGTGGTTGTTGTGGTTATGGGTCGTACCGCGACTCATCGGCGAACCCGTGCAGCGTATGCTTCGTGTTGCCGAACATACCGGGTGTGCCGAAAGTGCTGAGATCACAAGCAACACGCGAACGACCCTTACAACGTTGCCGCTACGCTGGATAGGCTGGCAGATGCCATTTCACGTTGAGCACCACATGTTCCCGAACGTTCCGTTCCACGCGCTGGCGCAGGTACACGATCGCGTACGCGACCGCATCACGCACCTGGAGACGGACGGCTACGTACGTGGCCAGATGCGCATCGTGCGTGGGCTTGCCTCGAGCACGTGACTACAACATGCCCGTGGCATTCCCTCGGCATCGGGCCGTCGCTCGTCAGCCAGGTTTGATGGACGTGTAGCCAGCCGTCAGACCACCCGCCTGCACCTGTTAAGCAACGGGCTCATCGTTGCTGAACAGAGGCCGAGCATGATGGTTGAGCGACGCATCGCCTCTGCCAATGGTCCGACTGACAGCTTGACGGTTGGTGATATGCGTATTGTCGACCCACTCATCCCAGGCGTTGTCATATCCCTCATAGTGCAAGTATTCGCCGTCGTTTAATTGCGTATCTGCCAGAAGAGGACACGGCTTTCGCGTCGGCTCATCTCGGCGCCATGGAGATACTTAGTCGCCTGCTAACGATATAGGGGCGGGCCTGAGTGCGGGCTCAGCATCGTCCTCCAGCAACGCGCGCGACATCGCCAGCTGAGTCTTCTGAGGTCCGATGGAGGCTGCTACGGGCTCGGCGTCCTCCGCTGTAAGAAAACTAAGCCCAGATACCTTCGCAAAATCCAGGACCCATTGTGCATCCACGGCGGACGCAAGCCTTTCCTGGTTCGCGTGCACGGGTGGATTCCCCTGCGCGTCGATGGGCGCATGCTGTTTCGACCAACCTGCAGCCTGTTCATACGCATGCCCGACACGTAAGACGGTTGCCTCATCCCACGCACGTCCGGTTAGTTGCATACTGACTGGTAACCCTGCGGCAAAGCCGCACGGCAGCGCCAGCGTGGGCAAACCGGTCAAACTGGCCGCCCGTGTCAGGCTTTGTGTCTCCGATTGTGGATTGACGCCGTAAACTGGGTGCGCGGTGTACGACGTTGTAGGCATCGCCAAGACGTCAACCTTGCGCAATGCGTGCTGGAATTCGTCGGTGACTCGTTCACGCACACGGTCTGCCGTCAAACATTCCTCAATGGTAAGACAAGCTGCGCCGGCAACCTTATGCAGAAAGGCACTTGTGTAATCGTGCGCACGCTCGAAGAATCTTGCTCGGTGAATGGCGAATGACTCGGTGTACGCAATCGCCCAGGAGGCGGAAGACGAGTACACACTCCAGGGCAGGTCGACTTCATGCACTTGAGCCCCTAATGCTTCCATCAGTGAAATGGCTTCGCGCACGGCCCCGATGACAGCTTCGTCCCCGTCGTCGAAGAAATATCCTCTCGGCACACCCACACGAATATCGCGAATATCTCCGGTCAACGCAGACACATAGTCTGGGATCGACTGTGGCGACGTTGCCCTATCGGCGGTGTCCACTCCGACCATGGGCTGCAGCAGAGTGGCAACGTCGCCCACCGTACGTGCCATCGGACCTGGGTGGTCGAGGCTCCAGCTGAGCGGCAAGATTCCAGTTCGGCTCACTCTGCCATAGGTCGGCTTCAGCCCGGCGACTCCGCACGCCGCAGCCGGTAACCGAACAGAGCCACCCGTATCACTGCCACTGGCGCCCTGCACCAGGTGCGCCGCGAGCGCGACACCTGAGCCCGAACTCGAACCGCTGGGATGCCTGTCCGTATGCCATGGATTTCGAGCGGTACCGAATACCTCCATGCTGCCTGAAGCAAATTCCAATGTATTCAATTTGCCAATGCAAATTGCACCCGCGTCGCGTAGGCGTCCCGCGACCGTGCAGTCCGCATCCGCAACATAGTCCCCCATCAGTCTGGAACCGCCGGTCGTCGGCAGACCGCGCACGTGGAATATGTCTTTGTGAGCAATGGGTATGCCATGTAGAGGACCACAGTAGTTGCCTTGTTGGATAGCTTTTTCCGCCGCGAGAGCTTCGGCGCGAGCGCCACTTGCATCAATATGCAAATACGCGTTCAAGGTGTCGTTGTAGGCCTCAATACGATTCAACAGCGCATCCACCACGTCTACGGGCGAAACTTCACCGGATGCGAGCCGAGGAGCGAGTTCCTGAATTGACTGAAAACAAAGTTCAGATTGGGACATCAATATACGTCCTTATGGGAAACGATAACTGCGTGCGCCTTGCGGGCATACATGTGCTTACGGGCGGTTATCCGGCACTGTCATGGGAAGCGCGGGATCCGCGCCCCACTCGAACAGACTGTTGTCGTACATTGCTACGTCGGTGCGGCCAAGCAACGCCAGTGCAAAGCCATTAACGGTAGCGCAACCGCCCCCGCCGCAGTACGTGATGATGTTGTCCGCAGACAATACACCAGCCTCGCTAAAGAGTTCTTCCATATGTTGTGAATCCGCGAACACGCCGCTCTCGCGATTCACCAGTTCCGGCATAGGTACGTTCACTGACCCGGTGATATGTCCGCGGCGCGGTCCGTAAACCACATCACCGAGGCCCAGATGACAATCCCTCGGTAACGCGTTCACGACTCTTGTCCGACCTGTTCGTAGCGCGTCGAGCACGTCTTGCTTGTAAGCAATGCCACGCGTCCAATCGGCGTCAGCGCGAAACGTCGTCGGCGCGTAGTGTCCTGGCTCGGTAGTGACTGGCCGTCCCTCACCTATCCACTTCTCCAGGGCGCCGTTCAAAATCGAACAACGCACACCGAAATGGTGCATGACCCACCAGGCACGCGCGCACCACATGATGCAACTGTAGAGTTGCTGCCCAACCGTGGACGCGTACAAGATGACATGCGCGTTGTTGCCTACTCCAAGTAGGCCCATCACCTGTTCGAATTGTTCTCGCCCAGGCCATGTCAGAGGAAATTCCGCGTCGGGCGCATTGAATCCGCCATATTCTCCCGCCACGTCCAGGTACACGGCGCCAGGTATATGTTGTTTGTCGTAACTACTGGCTTTTGCCACATTGGAGCGGTTGGCTGTTAGTACGCTCGTCACTTCGATGATACGAAGCTCAGGGTCGTACAAGTGCTTCGCGAGCCACTCGGTTTCGACGAGGTATTGTGGGTTGGTGTAAGTCATGAAGGCCTCTCGCGTTCACACTACAGAATTACGATGCCTACCGGCAGCCGGGATACTTGCAGCCCGTACACCGATGTGCACGAGTCTATCGGATTATGCAACGGGCAGAATCTGGCCATGAGGCGGCTGCTGGTTCTCTGGAAGACGCCCGGAGAGGACCTGGTTGTCAATCGAGCATCGCGCCGAATATTCATTCTCGAGTAGCCTTACACTACCGAATTGCACTATCCGTTCAGCCGAACCCTAAAAATGACCGAGCCAGAATCCAAGCGAGTACGACTAACAAAAAGTGCGATGAAGGCTGCCGTCATAGCAAGTGTAGTGGTGCTCGTCACGGAAGGCCGGTACTTGCTGATGGAACCTGGCGAGGTTGTTGGGTTCGCGCAAGGCGGAGTTGCGGCGTTGGTTTCGATGCTTGTTGTCGCGATTTGCAGCTTCTACGCCTTCTTCCAGGGATTCAGGCAACTGAACGAGGCTTCTGCCCAAGATGCCATTATCTGCTTTATCTGTGGACTTGTGCCAATGGGACTGCTCCACGCCATTAGCTGGTACGCCATTAACGTGAAAGGCATCGTTTTCGATTAGGAGTTTGTAGGCGTCGACTCCGTACCGATCAAGCGTCGTTGCCAGACCGCAAGCGCGAGCATGTCCAACCGGGAGAGTGCGCGAGACCGTCTCTCAATTGAGGCGGGCCGGCGGTGTGCGAGGCCATTTGCTGACGTCTGGGTTATCGTTTACGCAAAAAGTCCGGCCCGCTGTAGTTGCCCTGTCTTCGGCGTTTGTGAAAGCGTCTTGCCCTGGTGTGTAGGCTGATGTATCACTGACGGTCGCCGGCGACAGTCGTTCGAACGTAAAGCGCGGACCGGGGCACCCACTCATAAAAGCAACACTGTTGTCAGGCGGGAAAGCGCTGCCTTTGCAGCCTGCCTTTGCCCTGACTGCGAACATCGCTACCTGTTAGAACCGAGGCTCTCTTGCGAATACAGAATACTTTTTGTGTCTTTCTTCTCATGTTGTCTGGCGCCCTGGCGGATGCCGTCAGCGCACACGACTACTGGATTCAGGCAGCGCCTTACGTGTCTTCGAAGCCAACGTTGGTCAACATCACGCTGCAGGTAGGCGATAACTTTGATGGCTCCCCGCAGTCGACTTCTCCGAACTGGCATCGTGACTTTAGCTTCATTCACGACGGCGAGCGCCGCGTCATTAATGCAACGAACGGTCCAGACCCAGCGGCTTTCCTGCCGGCGGATAAACCTGGCTTGTATATCGTCGGGTACGAGAACTATGCCGACTACATTGAAATGAAGGCAGAGAAGTGGAACCGGTACCTGGAAGATGAGGGCCTGCAATCCATTGTGCGTCTGCGCGAAGCGAAGCAGCAGAGCGATCTTCCAGGGCGTGAGTATTATCAACGTTGCGCGAAGTCACTGGTTCTGATCGGCGATCAGCCGGTATCGCTGAAGGCTCTACAACAACCCTTCGGATATCGCTTGGAAATCATTCCATTGAGCGATCCGTACACCGCAAGAAATTTGCAGGTTCAGTTGCTATATGACGGCAAGCCCCAAGCAGGTCTGCTGGTTGCCGCTTTCCGCCGGGAGGCACCGTTGAGACGGCAGCACGTTCGCACTGACGCTGATGGTCTGGCCACCATCTCGCTTCGGGAACGAGGTGAATGGCTGGTCAAAACCGTACATATGGTCTCCGTAAGAGACGACGAGCGAGCCGACTGGTCCAGCTATTGGGCGACGCTTACATTCCTGCGGTGAGCATGGGTGCGGAGTCCTGTACTTCGTCCGACATTTCCGCGAACACGGTATTGGAAGCCACCAGGACACAGAGCAGGACGGCCATCGCAACCACAATCGGATTTGTCCCCATCTCCATGTCAAGCTCTGAGGTTACTGCTGACGCGCTCACAGCAATCCTGCGACTGTCCGTGTCAATACGGACGTTCTGTGAAGCGTTTTCAAGTGTACTGTCAGTAAAAGCAGGACGACGAAACCGGGCAGCATGGCTTATCGCGATAAAATGCAGCCTTTCGCGGCACTCAGAGCGTCTTTAGTCAAAGCGACCATGCTGAGTGCATGCTCCGGGAAAACGTCCACGTGATGCACCGTCCATCGCCTCCCGACGGATTCCACGGCCAGCGTGCGCCTGGGGGCAACGTGAACCCAGCCTTTCGCCCGTAATGTAGTGCGAGACATTCCGTCGAGTGCCCGCTCCAACGAAGACATGCCATTGAAGCGCACGTTGTGCAATACGCTCGTGTGCACCCCCAACATGTGAGTTTGCGCGTTTGGACGAGGACGGCTGCCTTGCATGCCACTCGACAACAAAACCGACGGGTCCAATTCCCCCATTGAGCAGGGAACGATCGGGCGCCCTGGTGCAATTGAGGCCAATTTATCGCTCAGTTCGGCGACCGTGCTCGTCGAGACCTGATCGACCTTTGTGAGAACGACCAGATGCGCCGCATCCAGTTGTGCACGGATGGCGGCGGAGAGTCGAGGGTCCTCCAACTGCATCGGAGCGCTTTCTGCATCTACCGCGACGGCGATACCATCCAATCGTACCTTCGACAATTGTTCAACGAGTTGCGCCGCGCCCATAGGGTCACTCGCGCCGCTCAGTTCAATGATGATCGCCTGCGGGGGCGTGGGCTGCATCACACACTCTTGAAGAGCCTCTGCAAGGTCGCCCGCGAGCGAGCAGCACACACAACCGTTACTAAGACCCACGACGTTTTGTGATGCACCGGAAATGATGTATTCGTCCACGGCAAGAGGCGCGATGTCATTAACCACTACAGCGATAGGCTGTTTGCTGTTCATCAGGGCATGGCGCAATAGCGTCGTCTTTCCAGCGCCGAGAAATCCACTCAACACGGTTACCGGAGTAGCGGCGTCCAACGCGCGGGGCACATTGCTTTCCTGTAAACCGATACGCGTCGACTCCAACGTTTCGAGGACACGTCCCCAGGTTTGCTGGAGGTCATCAAACATCTGCGTCACCTATAGCGCATAAGCGATGGGTGTTTCATCGGCTGGCAGAAAAAGCTGCCAGCTAAGCGGGCTGGGGTTCGCCACCCAATACGGTCTCATGTACGGCAATGTCTTTGACTTGCATGGCTGGCACGCTGTACGGGTCATCATCCAGTACGGTGAGATCTGCGAGCTTACCGACTTCCAGCGAACCTAGTTCGTGATCCCTGCGCAAAATATGCGCGGCGTCAATGGTGATCGCACGTAATGCCCGGTCCAGTGAAATACGCTCACCCGGGGCAAGCACGGTCTCTCCATCCGCACCAATCCGATTGACGGACGTCCATACGGCTTGAAGTGGGCGCAGCGGCGAGACCACCAGATTGAAGTCTGAATGTACGGCAAAGGTGACCCCTTCTCTTGCCAGCGTGCCCAGCCGCGCCGTCGCCTCAGAGCGGTCGGGTCCGAAGCCGTGCTCCGCGTGCATCTGAGCCCGGCTGTGAACGAAATAGACGTTTACGCTGGCTTTCCCTCCTAATGCCGCGAGCCGTCTCGCCTGCGCAGTGTTGCTGATGCAGTAGTGCTCGATTGTGAATCGGTGGTCAAAGCGGGGATGCTCGTGCTGCAACGCCGCCAACGTATCCAACGTCATGTCGATGGTCCGGTCTCCGTTTGCATGGGAATGAATCTGTATGCCGGCTTTCCAGAAAGGACGCATTCGCTCGACCATATCGTCCCAGGGGACCTCGCCTGTGGAACCGGTATCCGCACCCAGATAGCCGGGAGGGTTGAGCAGTAACGTCATCGACGGATAGCTGCCGTCATTGACGTATTTGACACCGTGCGTCATGAGTCGGGAATCACCCTCGGCACGCTTTGCCGCCAGATAATCCAGCATGTCGTCGCCGTACTTCTTACGCAGTCGAGGCTCGAACGGAATCATGGAAATGCGAAGTGGAAACGACCCTTCGTCGATCGCTGCTCTGTGATCGTCCCACTCACGCTCGAAGGATTCGAACCCCCACACCAAATCCGCCGTTGTCGTGACACCGGCGCGTGCTGCGACCAGCCCCATGCGATCAATGGCCTCGCGTCCGAATCCGGGTCTGTAGATATGTTTGGCTATCGGACGGGTAGCACGCCCAACGGCCTCTGTTTCCACAAACCAACCGTTTAATCGACCGTTTGAATATCGACCCAGGCCGTGCCCGGTGCTGTTGTCATCCACGCCGATCAATTCGAGCATCGGAGTGTTTACGTAGACTATATGTGGGGCGTAAGAAATCACCCAGATCGGCACTTCAGTGGAGACGCTATCGAGCAGGTCGCGGTCCAGATGTCCCGATTGGGCTGCCGGGTCAAAACCCCATGCAGTAATTGGGGTTGTTCGGTCGTTTTGTGTTGCCACCAGCCGTTTAAGCTCAGCGACGACGGCCGCCACGCTCTTCAGCCCCGGGCGCACGCCATCCGGCATGGGGCTCTCGATCGGTCCAACGTAGTTGAGACCCATGAAGGTGCCGGACATCCTCAGGTGCGTATGGGGATCGATGAAGCCAGGCATGATGACTTTGTCAGCATATCGCTCGTCCACGTCGTGCGGGTACTGACGCAACCACGGAGCCATTGAGTCCAGGGTGCCTACCGACACGATGCGGCCATCGGAAATTGCGATCGCACGTGCTTCAGGGCGACCTGGATCCATGGTGCAGATCTGGCGTGCGGTAAATACTCTGATATGCATCGTTGGGATCGCACTCTTTTCGGTCTTGTTCGGGGTTCTACCCCAATGCCTTAGACACTTAAGGAAGGCCGATAACGCCCCGGTAGGTGTCCAATGTCATCAAGGCGAAAGGACGGCAATCGGTGTCAAGGATGCTGCGACCGAGTGAGGAGATGTGCTGGCCATCCTGGGAAAAGCCGCCGCGTACTTCGCCAAAGGCTACAGTGAAGTACGCGTTCATCCGTGAGCATACAGGTAAATTTCGAGTAACCGTCATGCGTCTTGTGCGCCTCATGCAACGCATTCGGTGCGGGCACTTCCACGTCACAGATGTCGCAGTGCAAGGCCCACATCATCGCTACGAAGCACTTATCACAAGAATCATTTGTGTTCGCCAGTGTACTCCTGCAGCGACCTTGCGTTGACGTCAAAGTCCGTCAGTGTGTTCGCACTGGTCACGATCGCTGAAATGACTGATGAGTGCCGTATTCGGGATTCACTCGACCGTCACTGCCGTCGCCAACCGAGCCGGTTTGAGAACGGGGCAGCAGCAGGTAAGCGGCCATATGCTGCATGACAGTATCGTCACTCGCCGCGCAGACCGACTCCAGACGTTTCAATATTGCGCCAGCAATGGTTTCGTTCCAGAACCACTCGACTATCTCGCTGCTGCGGGCAGTGGCCTGCCCGGGCTGAGCCGCGACAGCCTCCTGGTAATAGGCCTGCAGGTCCTGACAGGCGTGCTTGAAAGACTCGCCGCGCGGCATGTCCTCGAAAGGCGCTTCAGGCCAATCGTCTCCCAAAAAGCCAGTGATGAACCCGGCGATGTCCTCGATCTCAAGCGCGCTGACTCCGACGGTGGTGCGGCCTCGCTCTGACACGGCCAGGTCATACCACGGCCGCATCTGACCAATCTCGTGTAAGAGTGCTTGTGTTGATGTGGCGGCATCGTCGTCGGCTTCGGCCGCCATCGGCTTGAACTCTATTGGGCAGGCCCATCCCGAGGCGTCGTCGTCCGACGCTGCGTCGGTGGGGGGATCCTCGTCGAAGTCTTCGAGCACTGGACCGGTTTTAGCCTCGATGAGCGAGAGCAGCTTTCGTAGCACGCGACGTTGGAAGTCCGGCTCGTTTGGCGCGCCAAACGGGCGTCCGAGCTCGAATGGTACCCACAACGCTCGTGGTGGTTTCATCGCTTCGGTCTGACGGCGGATCAGTGAAATGCTGGCGGTGGCGAAGCCTTCACGTTCCAGGTAGTGCCCCAGCGCGCCCACGGCGCGCGTGCAGCGAGGTCAGACCGGGCACATCAAGACCGTGTCGACATTGTCCGCCCGCAGCAGATTCGCCAGCTCCGGCACGTGGGCAATCATGTCCTCCGGCCGGCTGCCGCCCATGAAGGCGTAGTGGTATTTTGCCACTGAGCCGAGCTCGCCTTCTGCCTCAAGCTCCCGCAGCCGGTCCAGTGGCAGCACCACGTTCACGTCTTGCTGGAAGCCGGTGCGGTCGAAATTGGGCGAGAGGTGGCTCATGACCAGTTCGCTGGCGCCAACGTCAGTGGGGATGACGCGGAATTCGCCGGAGAAGAACGGGTATGGCTTGTCGCCGCGCCGTTCGATCCCTGCGGTGCTGATGAGAGCCACACGCCGATTCTCCACCGGACCGCCCGGTGTCCATGCTGTCTCATCAAAGACCGGCAGCTTCATTCCCGCCAGATAGTTGCGTTCGTACTCTGGCAGCTCTTCCCATCGGGCCATATGTGCAATCTCAGTAGTGGACCATTTCTTTTCATAACGCAAAAACGACAACAACAACAAGTCTTCAATACACCTGCAGCCAATGTGAATCGTTTCTGTAGCCGGATTTCTCTGACGAAGGCTCAGTCGTCAGGCTGTTTGACGAAGCGTAGATACGGTTTGCGAGCGAGCCAGCCTTGCGGATATTTTTGCCTCTCCGCTTCGTTGCTAACGCAAGTGATGATCATGCCGTCATCACCCTGTTGCCAATTGACAGGCGTGGCCACTGCTCGAGCCGCTGTCAGTTACATTGAGTCGCGGACCCGCAGGATCTGATCGAAGTTGCGACCCATTGTGACGGCATAAGTCAGCGTGAGCTTGATGCGCTTATCCGGGCCGATGATGAAGACCGATCGAACCATGGCGTTGTTCATGGCGCTACGAACGTCCGATG
>MDTA01160638.1_pt1 | contig 12919 bp, 10 predicted proteins | sample 811151 | NCBI WGS metagenome assembly MDTA01 (sample SAMN05326648, study PRJNA326480) | marine metagenome | isolation source: seawater | place: Indian Ocean: South | collected 2010 | reverse complement strand
TGGCCTTCTCCGCCATCGACAACGGAGACCGCGTGGGCTTGATCTTGTTCTCGGACAGGGTGGAGCGCTTCGTCCCGCCGAAGAAGGGACGCAAGCACGTCCTTCGCTGTCTCGCGGAGATCCTGAACTTCGAGCCCGAGGGACGTGGAACGGACCTCGCGGTGCCTCTGGAGTATCTGGCGCGGGTGAGCCGTCGGCAGGTCGTCGGCTTCGTCCTGAGCGACTTCCAGGCGCCCACTCAGTCCTTCCTGCCGGCCCTGCGGATCGCCGCTCGCCGCCACGACATCGTTCCTGTGGTCGTGCGAGATCCCATGGAGGACACGTTACCCGCCATGGGCCTGGTCCCCTTCGAGGATCTGGAGGACGGCACCACCCACTGGGTGGACACCTCAAGCCGCCGCGCTCGAGCCGCCTATCGGGAGCGCAACGAGGCGGCGACCAAGCGCCTCTTGGGCGAGCTCCGAAGAAACAAGCTGGACGCGGTTCGCGTTCGTCCGGGGGGCGCGTACGAAAAGGCCCTGATTCAGTTCTTTCAGCTGCGGGCGAAGCGACTTTGATGGGGTGGGTACCGGCCGTCTGGACCGCCGCGCTGCTCTGGAGTTCGGCGCCGGTCGAAGCAGGGCAGGGGAGCGCTCTGCTCGCCTGTTCCGAGCCTGTTTGCTGGACCGCCTCGCTCCTTGAGGCAGACGGGAGAGAGGCCCCAGAGGATGGACTGGCCCAGGTGACACTGGGAGAGACTCTCGAGTGGTTCATCGACGTCGCGGCACCGCAGGATGCGGGTGTCTTCGTGCCCAGCAATCCGGCTCTCGGTTCTTTTCGACTCGTCCAGAGCGTCGAAGAGACGCTGCCGGTCGCCGAGGACTCCAAGATGCGACGGACGCGCACTCGAATGCAGCTTCGTGCGCTTCGTATGGGCGCTGAGGCCATCCCGTCTATTGAGGTCACCTGGCGCCTGGCCGACGGGACGACCGGGAGCTTTAAGACACCTCGCCGTCGCGTTCGTGTCGCCGGACGCCTGGACAATGAGCAGGACCCGGCGCTCGGAGCGCGACCGGCGCCCGTCTCCGTCGTCGCCACCAACTGGACCCTGGTGACCCTGGCCACGCTCCTGGGCGGCGCGCTCCTGGCGCTGCTCCTGGCGCCTCTCGTGCGGCGACTCAGAAGAGGGCGCGCTCCCGAGGCTCCTCCTCCTCCTCCTCGGCCCGCGAACGAGGTGGCTCTGGAGGCTCTCGACTGGCTGGAGACCGCGGACCTGTCTGCCGAGGAGCGATACGCCGGTGCGGTCGACACCCTCCGGGCCTACCTGGGCGGTCGCTACGTGTTCGACGGGCTGGAGAGCACGACCGTTGAGCTCATGGAGGAGCTGGCCACCCGGGACGTCGATGGGGTGGCTGTCACCGAGATTCAAGCCATCCTCGACGACGCGGATCTCGTGAAGTTCGCCAAGCTCGTCCCTGGGGCCGACGCGGCCATGGCGCTGGTGGCGCGGGTCCGAGAGATCGTGATCGCCACCTGGGTTGATGAGCCCGAGCCCGAGCCCGACTCGGAGGTCGAGGAGGCCGTCGCCTGGCCCCTGGAGACCGGCGAGAGCGTCGTCGTCGCGGAGCAGGCTCCCGAGGTGGGCGTGTCGACCGGTATGGAGTCGGAGTTCGCGCCGTCTGTGGAGGGAGCTGTGGCTCAACCTCCGCCTCTTGAGCCCCCGTCCTCTTCTGAGACCGTGGAGCCTCCCGTTGATGGGGAGCCGTCCCGAGGAGATGGGGCATGAATCTCTTCGGTTTGTACTTCGACACGCCGTGGGCCTTCGTGGGCCTCGTGCTGCTCCCGCTGCTCGCGTGGCGCATCGCCCGCGGCCGCGCGGGCTACGGACGCGTGCCGCTCCCCTCCAAGTCGCTCCTCGCGGATGTTCCCAGGGGCCTCGTCGCACGACTCTGGTGGGCCCCAGACGCTTTGCGCATCGCCGCGCTGGCGCTGGTCATCTTCGCGCTCGCGCGTCCGCAGACCGAGGATCGTCGCGTGGTCACGGGCGAGGGTGTCGACATCATGGTGGCCCTGGACATGTCAGCCTCCATGAACGCCGTCGATATGGAGGAGAGCGTGTTGGAGGAGCTCCTCGCCCGCGGCGAGACGCCGAACAACCGCTTTGATTCCGCACGGGAGATCCTTGAGCGCTTCGTGCTCTCGCGCCAGCAGGACCGGATCGGGCTCGTGGTCTTTGGGCCAGAGGCGTGGCTGAAGTACCCCCTGACGCTGGACTACAGTCGCCTGGTTCAGAACCTGAAAGAGCTGGTTCTCGATCGGGGTATCCAGGACGCTCGCACCGGTCGGTGCGTGAACGCTTGTACGGTTGATGGTGGCGGGACCGCCATTGGCGACGCGCTGGGGCGGACCTACAACCGCCTGCGACGCTCCAAGGCCCCCTCCCGAATCATCGTGTTGATCACCGATGGGAAGCGCGAGGGCGGCTCCCTCGATCCCCTCGCCATCTCCAGGCACATCGCGAGCCTTCCCCCATCCGAGCAGGTTCGCGTCTACACCTTTCAGGTGGGATCCCAGGAGCAGACCTGGCTCCCCGCGATCGACTATGCGGGTCGTCTTCGCGTCGATGAGCAAGGGCGAACCATGTACGGGCGGCCTCAGCGACCCTTCCCTACGGATCCCCAGCTCTTGAAGACCATCGCCGAGATGACCGGCGGGAAGTTCTACGAGAGCTACTCGGAGGAGAAGTTCGCCACGGATATGGAAGATCTGGAGCGGACGGTCTTCAAGAAGCGAGTGCACACCTCCCGTAGCGATGTCTTCGGGCGATTCCTGATCCTGGCGATGGCGCTGTTGCTCGCGGAGGTCCTCCTGCGCGTGACCCGATGGAGGTCGCTGGTATGAACGACCTGGTCTGGGGAGATCTGGAGGCGGCCAACTGGTGGTTCGCGGTCCTCGCCGTGTTGCTCGCCCATATTGGTCTCGCTCTGTGGCGCCGTGGGCGTATGGCTGAGCTGGACGCGCGTGGACCGCTCGCCAGCCTCGTTCAGACTTCTTCGCGTGGGGTCCGAGTGCTCCGTGTGATGCTCCATGTCCTGGCGTTCAGTCTGCTTGTGGTCGCCCTGATGCGACCTCAGCAGGGGACGCGGACCTCGACCCTGGGGAGCATGGGGATCGACATCGCCATCGCGCTCGACGCCTCCAAGTCCATGAAGGTCCCCGACGTCGTCCCGGATCGCCTGGAGGCCTCCAAGTTGGACCTCGGCAAGGTCCTCGATGGGGTCGACGGCGGACGCGTCAGTCTCGTTCCGTTCGCGGGCCTGGCGTTTGTCCAGACACCCCTGACCCATGACACGCAGGTGATCCGCACCTACCTCGCTGACCTTCGCGTGGAAGATATGCCTCGAGGAGGTACCGCCGTGGGCCGGGCGATCCTGGAGGCGCTCAGGACCCTTGTCCCGCCGGAGGCGCTCCTGGGCACCGCGGCCGAGACTGCGGAGACCGAGCGTGAGGTCAGCCGCGCTCCTGAGGGCGTCGCACCCTTTGAGGGCTCCAAGCACAAGGCGATCGTGCTCATCACGGATGGTGAGGATCACGAGGGAGATCCAATCGCGGCGGCCGAGCTCGCCGCGTCTCTCGGAGTCCGCATCTACACCGTGGGGGTGGGGACCCCCCAGGGGAGACCGGTCCCTGTGATCAATGAAGAGGGTCAGGTCGTGGGCACGCTCAAGGGCTCCGATGGCAAGACGCCCCTGTTCAGCGAGCTCAACGAAGACCTGCTTCGTCAGATCGCGCGCGTGACCCAGGGCGCCTACTTCCCGCTCGGCCCCCAGGGGCTCGGCGACGGCCTCACCGCCGCCCTCGACGCGCTGGAGAAGCGGGAGTACGAGTCCACCTTCAGCCATCTCCGCGATGATCGTTTTCAGTTGGCGCTGTTACCGGCGCTGCTGCTGCTGCTCCTGGAGGCCTGGCTGGCGGGCCGGCCACGCCGGCCGACGAGGAGGCGCCCATGAGAACGAGGAGCCTACTGACGCTGTGCGGCGCGCTGTTGCTCGCCCTGCCGGGCTGTGAGTCCGAGATCTTCCTCACCGACCATGGTGGAATCGAGGAGGGCAACGAGGCGCTGGCCAACGGGGAGGCGGGCGCGGCGCTCACAGCCTATGAAGAGGCGGCGGAGAGCGTCCCGGAGAGCGCGGGTCTGAACTACGATCGAGGCCTCGCGCTGTCCGATCTCGGTCGCCACGATGAGGCCACTCAGATGCTCCTCAGGTCCCTGGACACGCGAGATCCGAAGCTCAAGACGGATGTGCTCGCCGCTCTGGGTCTGGCCTACGGCCGCTGGGGGCTTCACATTGAGCGCACCGGCGCTCCTTCCCAGGAGGAGGCCCTGCCTGAGGGGCCGGGTGTTCAGGCGGAGCAGACGAGCGCCGCGGAGGCCGCGCTCCCGAAGTGGGAGCGCTCTGTGGAGCACCTCGAGGACGCGCTCGCGGCGCGGCCAGCCGATCCGGAGGTGCTCCGAAATCTCGAGGTGGCGCTGCTGCGCGTCGATCCGCCCTGCGCATCGCGTGATGACGAAGCGGAGCCCAATGACGCTCCAGGCGCGCCCCATCTGCTCGACATGAGCGCCGGTGAAGAGGCGCCGCAGCAGTCGATGTCCGGCGCGCCGCCGAGCCCTGGCCAGGAGGAGGCCTCCCAGGATGAGCTCACCTGGAAGCGAGCGCTCTTGGCGTGTCCTGACGATCCAGAGTGGTATGCGGTCCGGCTCGAAGCCGGGGACCGACTTCAGGCGACCCTGGAACTGGAGGACGGACCGTCGCCTCTGGGCTTGAGTCTTCATACGCCCGGTGGCGCGCGCCAGCTCCGACCTCCGGAGGGCCATGATGGGCTCCTCGACACCTTGGAGTTGACCACGTCGGCTCAGGGCGCCGGGGATTACTTGCTCCAGGTCTCAAACCCTCAGGGCGATGAGGTGGCTTACGGGCTGGAGGTCGTCGTGCGCCCCGCCTGCGCTCGAGTCGAGGACCACCTCGAGGACAACGACACCCGCTATGACGCCAAAGACGTGACTCCCGGCCCCATCGATGGTCTCAAGCTTTGCCCGGGTGACCCGGACTGGTACGCCGTGACGCTCGCCGAAGGAGAGTCGCTCTTTGTCTTCGCTTCGCCGCAGGGCCAGGAGGATGAAGAGGAGGACGAGGAGCGCTCCGAGGAGCCGGTGACGCCTGCTCCTGCTCTGGAGCTCTCGCTCTACGACGCTGAGGGCAACCCGATCTCCGAAGGCGCGCCCGCCGACGCCTCGCGGGTCGCCACCCTGCTCAACCCCGGCGAGGGGAGATATCTGATTCGAGTAGGAGGTCCGGACACGCTGGAGACGCGCTACCAGCTACTCGTCCAGGTGGTCCCGCCTTGTCCGGATGGAGACGACGGGCACGAGGACAACGATCTTGTGGAGGACGCCACCGACCTCATGGCGCTCATGTCCCCCCAGGGGGGCGGACCAGGAGGCCCAGGAGGGGCAGGAGGTCAGGGAGGGGGTGGCGGCCCGCCCACGGTGCTGATGCGAATCTGTCCTGGTGATACGGATTGGTTCCAGATGTCGACGGATCCCGAGGCCCCCTCGATCCTCAGCCTCGTCTTTGAGCACGAGAAGGGTGATCTGGCCGTGCGGTTGATGGACGCGAGCGGAGGCGAGTTGATCGAGGAGTTCGATGTGTCCTCCCCGGAGCGCAACGGCGAGACAGTGCCGTTCCCATCCGACAAAGAGCCGACGTCCTACGCTCTCGAGGTACGCGGTAAAGACGGCGGAGAGAATTTTTATCTGCTCAGGCTCGACCAGCCCCAGGGTGGGGACGGAGGGGACGGAAGCGAGCCCCCCGAGGACCAGGAGCAGGAGGAGCAGGAGCCTCCAGAAGACCAGGAGCAGGAGGAGCAGGAGCCTCAGCCTCCCGAGGAGGAGCAGGAGTCGCAGACTCCGCTGGAGGATCGACTCGACAAGCTCGACCACAACCCCAAGAATCTTGAGGCGCTTCAGAAGGCGCTGGAGTCCCGCCGAGGGCCCCCGGAGAAAGACTGGTGAGCCTGCCCCGACACCTATGCATGCTGGGCCTACTCGTGCTCGTCACGAGCCCAGCTCACGCCGCCCGCCCGACGGTCGAGGTGAAGGTGGATCGCACCGTCTTGTCGATGGACGACGAGCTCATGGTCACCGTGACCGGTAGGGGCGACTTCGACCGCATGAGAGAACCTTCCACGCCTGGCTTTGAGGTCGCAGGTCGGGGCCAGTCGAGTCAGTTCCAGTTTGGGAGCGGCGGGACGGTAAAGACCAAGCAGCTCCAGCTGCGTCTGCGCCCCCAGTCGCCAGGCAAGCACACCATTGGCTCAGCCACGCTGGTCAGCGGGGGAAAGAATGTCGCGGTCTCTCGACCTGTGGTGGTCGAGGTGCGAACCCCAAAAGAGGCGCCGGTCGTGGACGCCGCGCGCGCCCGAGACCTGAGCCGTCGCGCCGACCAGGATCTCTTCCTGACCGCCGAGTCGCCGAGGACGTCCTACTACGTTGGAGAGCCCTTTGTCCTCACCTGGAACCTGAATTTCCATGCGGACGTGAAGGTGTCTTCCGTGGAGCTAGTCGGCGCTCCGAAGTTGAAGGGTCTGCTCGCCGAAGAGATCAGCTCTGACGACGAACGGTCCCGGATTCGAAAGCGCACCGTCTCCGGCCGCCAGCTCAACTACGTGACTCGCTCGGTTCAACTGGTGACTGGCCTCAAGCCGGGCCGCGTGGTCGTGGATCCGATGACCATTCGGGTCACGACGGGCAACCGTTGGTCGCGCTCGGCCCGATACACCGTCAAGTCGGAGCCCTACGCCTTTGAGGTGCTCCCGCTCCCCACTCAGGGTCGGCCTTCGGCGTTCCGGGACGGGAACATGGGGCGTCTGTCGCTCTCCGCCTCGCTTCGTCGTGGAGACGGTCAACAGCCGACCAAGGCGGACGTGGGCGAGCGGCTCATCCTTGAGGTGGTCGTCAGCGGTCAGGGGAACCTGGTTGGCGTTAAGCCACCGGTGATCACCCCCAACCCGGCCTTCGATGTTCAAGTCTTGCCGTCGAACAATGACGATGAGCTTCGCCAGAGCGCCTCCGGCGTCCGGGGCAAGCGTGTCTTTCAGTATCTGATCACGCCCCTTGAGGAGGGGCGACTGACGACGCCCGCGGTCGAGTTCGCCTTCTTTGACACTCAGGCTGCTCGGTACCGGAGTCTCTCCTATCCCGGCGTGTCTCTAAAGGTGACCGCGCCGAGCGCGCGCTCCACCGTTACGTCTCCGATCGCGGGCGCCCTGCCTCAGGGCGAGGACATTGGACCGACCCTGCACGGCGTCTCTTTGGGCGAGGGAGGCAGCGCGCCCTGGGTCGGCTCGACTCCGTTCTGGCTCGGCGTCCTGATCCCTCTCCTGGGCTTCCTGGGTGTGGAAGCGCGTGTGCGCGCCCTGCAGCACCGAGAGAAGTACGCGGGTAAGCATCGTGAGCGCGGAGCTTACGGGAAGGGCAAGAAGCGCCTCAAGCTCGCAGAACAGGCGCTCAAGGAGGGGCTGGTCGGCGACTTCTATGATCATATCAATCGCACGTTCACCTTCTACTTTGAGGAGCGCTTGAACGTCGCGGCGCGAGGCATGACGCACGAGGCGCTCCGAGCAGTGCTGCAGAGCGGAGGGTATGAAGGAGATCTCATCGACGCGGTGGTCGTCGAGCTCGAGAACTGTGATTTCGCGCGATTCGCTCCCTCGCAGGACGCCGAGGAGGATATGCGTGACGCCCTCGATCGCGCCCAGCGGCTTCTGCGGCGTCTTGACGCGGTCACGCCCAGGGGGAGCGTATGAGACGCGCCCTGCTGGTTCTGTCGCTGCTCGGCTTCCTGAGCACATCTGCGCTCGCCGCGTCAGACGCCCAGGAGCGCTTCGACCAGGCCAATGAGCTTCTGACCCGGGGCGAGGCAAAGAAGGCCGTGACCCTCTATGAAGGCCTACGCGCGGAGGGTCAGCGAGACGCGAGCCTCGAGCACAACCTGGGCAACGCCTATGTACGTACGGGCGCGCTGGGTCGCGCCATCGGAGCCTATCGAAGAGGACTTCGGCTGGCACCATCCCCACCGGTAGAAGAGGCGCTTCAGCGGAACCTTGAGATCGTTCGCCGTCAACTCCAGGAGCGCTACAGGAGCGGCGAAGATGGCCGTCAATTCATCTACGCGGATCCTGGCGGGCTCTGGTTTCGTCTGACGCACATGATCGAGTCCTCGGATCTCACCTGGCTCGCGCTGCTCTTCTGGACGCTGCTCCTCGGTCTACTCACCGCTCGACGCCTGAGCGACCGGTGGACCTGGGCCGGACCAGTCTCCATCCCGGTCGCCATCATCACTTGTTGCCTGGCCCTTTTGTTGTGGGGCCAGACGCGTTTGGATGGGAAGATCTCTCTAGGCGTCGTCATCGACGCAAAGGCCTCCCTCAAGGACGGTCCCCATGGGGATGCCCGCGGCGTCCCGGTCGCAGAGGGCATGGAGCTCCGCGTGCTGGAGATCCGCGAAGATTGGAGTCAGGTCGAGCTCGCCGGAGGCCGGCGCGGCTGGATCGCGAACCCTTCGATTGAGGGGCTCTAAGCGCGACTCAAGCTTCGGTCGGCCCTGCCGCTTCCGGGCTACCGGTCTCGTCCTTGCGGCCCCGTCTACGTCTGCGACGTCGGCGGCGCTTCTTCGGCTCCTTCTCGGAGGCCTCCTCTTCGGCCACGACGCGCTCTACGCCGATGCCCAGGCCATCGTTGAGGGCCATGATCAGCGCTGCGCGATCGCCAGGCGCGATGGGCAAGAGGGTCGCGTATTGACCGACAGACTCCAGGCCACCTTCCGGCCCGGTGCCTCCGAGCAACCTCCGACCCGTGAGCGCCGCGTCCTCAAAGGACAGGTCTCGGGCCAGGAGAGAGGCCCAGACCCGATGAACCAGTCTTCCGGCCCGCGCAGATTGTGTCTCTGTTGCGCCTACAGGGATCTTCGCGGGGCCCAGTGGACCACCCACCCAGATCGCGCAGCCTCCGAGACTTCGAACCGTGTCTTGCAGGGCGTCAACGGTTCCGGCCTCCAGGAGCGGCGCGTACGCCTCGCTCTCGCAGGACGGGAGCAGCACGAGCGCGGAGGTGTCCTCTAAATCCACACGCAAGCCCGCGTGCATCGGCGTAGGCCCTGTGGCCTCAAAAGCCTCCAGCGCCTCAAGATCGGTAAAGGCGAGGACACCGGAGTCGAGACCCGCCATCGCCACACTCACGCTCGCGTCGTGAGCGTCGGGGGTGGGCACAAAGAGATCGATGAGCGAGTGGACAGACATCGGGCGCAACCTACACGGCCCAGGCGCAGGTCTCAACCGATGGGGTGACAACGGGGTGTTGCCCTTCGGGCTCTCGCGGTCTTTGATAGGGCCATGACGAAGCAACCTCTACGCGTCGCGCTCGCGCAGGTGAACCCCACAGTCGGTGCCGTGACCGACAACTGTGCGATGCTGATTGAGCAGGTGGAGCGCGCCGAACGGGCCGGGGCGGATCTGATCGTCTTCCCGGAGCTCGCGACCCTCGGCTACCCTCCAAAAGATCTCTTGGATCTTCCGAGGATCGTGGAAGGGAACCTAGAGACGGTCCAACGGCTGCGTGAGCTTTCTGCGCGGATCGCGATCCTGGTTGGCTACGTGGATACGGCGGGCGGCCAGGCGGGCAAGAGGCTCACGAACTCGGCGGCCCTGCTCGCGGATGGCGAGGTCGTTTCGCGATGGGATAAGGCACTATTGCCCACCTACGACGTCTTCGATGAGGCCCGCTACTTTGAGCCCGCGACCCAGACCCACGTGGTCGAGTTCGCGGGCCGGCGTCTGGGTGTCACGCTCTGCGAGGACATCTGGCTCGACCCCGTTCGGAGCGGGCGTCCGCTCTATCACCGATCCCCGGCGCAGGAGCAGATCGAGCAGGGAGCCGATCTGCTGATCAACCTGAGCGCCTCGCCCTTCGAGATGGACAAGTCTGCCCACAGAGATGCCCTGGCGCGGGAGCTCGCTCTTGGGGCCGGGGCGCCTGTCGTCTACTGCAACCAGGTCGGCGGCAATGATGAGCTCGTCTTTGACGGCGGGAGCTTCGTCGTGGACGAGAGCGGCTCCGTAGTGGCGCGCGCCGCACGTTTTCAGACCGACCTCCTGGTCTGTGAGATCGGAGCAGACGCAGGCCCAGGAATCCTCGCGCCCGAGCTTGATAGGGACGCCATGATGCTGGCCGCCCTCGAGCTCGGTCTCGCCGACTATGTGCGCAAGTGCGGCTTCTCGAGCGTCGTGATGGGACTCTCAGGCGGAATCGACAGCGCCGTGACCTGCGCCATCGCCGCTCGGGCTCTGGGCCCCGAGCGCGTCACGGGGCTCCTCATGCCCTCACCCTATTCCTCGGATCACAGCGTTGCGGACGCTCTCGAGTTGGCGCGGCGCCTGGGAGTGACGGCGCATACGCTGCCTATCGAAGGTCCGATGGCGGCGTTCGATCATACGCTCCGTGAGGTCTTCGCGGGTCAAGAGCCCGACGTGACCGAGGAGAACATTCAGGCTCGAGTTCGCGGGACCCTTCTCATGGCCTGGTCGAATAAGTTCGGCTCCTTGCTTCTGACCACCGGGAACAAGAGCGAGCTCGCCGTGGGTTACTGCACGCTCTATGGCGATATGGCCGGCGGCCTCTCTCTCCTGAGCGATGTGCCCAAGATGTCGGTATACGCCCTGGCTCGGCACATGAATCGCGACGGCGAGGTGATCCCTCAGAACACGATCGATAAGCCGCCCTCGGCTGAGCTCAGGCCGGACCAGCTCGACAGCGACTCGCTGCCTCCCTACGACATTCTCGACGCTCTTATCGCGGGCTACGTGGAGGAGGGGCTCGACGGAGAGGCCCTGGTGGCTCGTGGCTTCGACCGGGAGAGCGTAGAGCGCGTGATCCACCTGATTCACCTCAACGAGTACAAGCGCCGGCAGGCGGCCCCTGGGATCAAGATCAGCGCGCGCGCCTTCGGCTTTGGCCGGCGCTTCCCGATCGCCCACAGGAGATCGTGATGGGTGATGACCGTCCGTCCTGGGTCGGTCGCGCCGATCCCGTTGTGCTCGGCGTTGTCCACCTGCTCCCCCTGCCGGGGAGCCCCCGCTACGGCGGAGATGGCCTGACGCCGATCATCGACGCAGCTCGACGAGACGCGGATCGCCTCGTAGAGGCCGGCTTCGATGGATATGTGATCGAGAACTTTGGTGACGCGCCGTTCTTCAAGGACGCGGTGCCGGCGCACACCGCGACCGTCATGACGCGCCTGGCGACCCAATTGAGTCGTGAGGACAAGATCATCGGCGTGAACGTCTTGCGCAACGATGCGACAGCGGCCCTGGCGGTGGCCGTCGCGGCGGAGCTGGATTTTATCCGGGTGAATGTTCACGTGGGAGCGGCGCTCACCGACCAGGGTGTGGTCGAAGGCCAGGCTGCGCAGACCCTGAGGTTGCGTGGACTGCTGGGCGCAGACGTGCGCATCGCGGCGGACGTCGACGTGAAGCACGCGCGGCCCTTGGCCCCTGGTTATGATCGCGCTGAGGCGGCTCGCGAGACCTTCGGCCGGGGCGGCGCTGACGTCCTGATCGTCAGCGGAACGGCCACCGGGATGCCCGTCCGTCGTGGAGATCTTGAGGAGATCGCCGCGGCCGTGCCCGAGGCGCCTGTGTGGATCGGGAGCGGGGCCACGCTCGAGAATGTCGCCGACCTTCTAGAGCGTGCCGGCGGGGTGATCGTCGGCACCTCAATCAAAGAGGGTGGCCATGTTCACGGGCCCGTCGATCTTGAGCGAGCGCGGCGCTTTGTGGAGGCCGCGCGTAACGCAGCCAGGCGTCCCTAAGGGACTTTTGATTGGGCGTTTGGCCCATGAGGCGGCTACAGTAGGTCCCGATGCTGAGCTACTCCCCGCTTTCGACCGTCGCCGGTCAGCCCAGCGCTCAAGCGGCGCCTTCGCGCGTGAGTTCGGGCGATACACCCGCCCAGAGTGAGCGGGCCGAGTCGACGCGCTCAGCGCGCGCCACCGCGCGTGCGCAGGTGGTCACGAGTCCGGATGAGGCCTCGATTGTCCGCGGGGAGTTGGCGGAGGGACAGGGCGCCCGTTCAAGGCGAGCGGGCCTGTCGACAGAGGAGTTCATCGCGAGGCGCCGGTATCGCACGCTGAACTCGCGCGTGCGGCCCTCGTCCTCTCCGACACCGCGCCTCAGGGCGACGCAGACCTTCAAGAACATCTCGGAGCAGACGGCATTCCAGGTCGAGACCCAGGGAATTGGCGAGCTTCCGGAGAAGGCTCGCGCAATTCTCTCCCGCACCGCTTGATGAGCGCCTAACAGTCCTCTGGGCAGAAGAACTGCTCGAAGCCCTCGCACTGGCCGTCGCCGCACTCGGGATCGCCACCGCCGCCGCCGCCGCCGCCGCCGCCGCCGCCGCCTTCACCGAGGCACCCCTCGTCCTCGGCGCAGCCCGCGAGGGTCCAGAAGCTGTCACCGGCGCCCCAGCCACCGCTGAAGATGCAGCCGTTCTCGCACTGGCTGTCACCAGGCGCGCACCCATCGAGGCACTCGAGGATGCCGGCGCAGGCTTCGTTGGCCATGCATTTGTCGTACTCATCTTCGCACTGCTCTTCGATACACTGCTGCACGGGATCATCGCTGGGCGGCGGATCGTCGGGATCCCCTCCACCACCGTTGTTCTCGAAGCACTGGTTCTCCTGGCCGCACTCGATGAGCGCGATGAACTTCTCGATGCCGCTCTGTGACGACTTCTGGTAGCACTGCTGCTCACACCATTCGCTGCCATCACAGTCCTGGAGGCACGTGACGATCTCGGTGCAGTCCTCATCCGTGAAGCAGCCCGCGA
>MDTA01198253.1_pt1 | contig 12920 bp, 13 predicted proteins | sample 811151 | NCBI WGS metagenome assembly MDTA01 (sample SAMN05326648, study PRJNA326480) | marine metagenome | isolation source: seawater | place: Indian Ocean: South | collected 2010 | reverse complement strand
TTATGTTCATTTTTTTGAAATATTTAATAGATATTGTTGTATATTTATTAAAATAATAATTTCAATGAATAAATTAATTTATAGAAAATTAGCCTCAGACATATTGTCTTTTTTCTTTGTAGCCTCCCTAAGTATTACGCTAATTGTATGGGTAATCCAAGCTGTAAACTTTTTAGATATTGTATCAGAAGATGGTCATAGTTTAAAAGTTTACTTTAGTTATACTATTCTAAACTTGCCTAGAGTATTTAGTAAAATATTAATATTCATATTTTTTATATCTGCTTTTTATATAATTAATAAATACGAAGAAAATAATGAAATATTAGTTTTTTGGACAAATGGGATTAAAAAAATTAGTTTTATAAATTTTATTTTTAAACTTTCGTTTATGTTTGTAATTATTCAATTAATTTTAAGTATACTAGTTGTTCCTTATACACAAAACCTAAGTAGAACATTTTTAAAAAATTCAAATGTAGACTTTTTACCAACTTTAATTTCTGAAAAAAAATTTATCAATATATTTAAAGATTTAACTATTTTTATAGAAAAATATAATAAAAATGGAGATATTGAAAAAATTTTCATTAATGAAAAAATTAGCAACTTAAATACAAAAATTATTGTTGCAGAAAAAGCAAAAGTAATAAAATTAGGAGACAAATATAAAATTAAGTTACTAAATGGTGCCATAACAAACATAAATGACAAAAATATTTATAATATAAATTTTCAAGAAACTGAGTACGATTTATCAAAGTTTACGACAAAAACAGTTACACATCCAAAAATTCAAGAAATAAACTCTCTAGCATTAATTAATTGTTACCATAATTATCATTTAGATAGTGATTATAATGATAATAATATTTGCAGTAATAGAGAATTAAAATCTATTTCTGAAGAACTTTTTAAAAGATTTATTGTTCCATTCTATATATTTATACTTTCTCTTATATCTTCAAGTTTAATTTTAAAACCAAAAAAAGATTTTTTTTTAAAATATTATAAATTTATTATTTTTTCCTCAGGTTTTTTAGTTACAATTGTATCACAATTAAGCTTTAAATTTATTTCACAATCAAAAAATTTAGATCTTTTTGTAATATTATTTCCTTTATTATTGGTATGTTTGTATTATTTTTTTTTAGTCTTAAAAACAAAATATAATTTAAAGTTATCATGATGTTAAAAAAATATCATAAATACTTAGTCAAAACTTATATTTATCATTTTGTTCTGGTATCAGCAGTTTTTTTAAGTCTTGGTTTTATTATAAATTTTTTTGAAGAGCTTAAATTTTTTAATGATTTTGAAGTTGATGTTTATTATCCATTTATGCTAGCCTTGTTAAATACTCCATCAATTTTATTTGAACTTTTTCCATTTATTTTTTTAATTGCAACAAAATTTTTTTATATTTATTTAAATGATAGAAATGAAATTGAAATTTTAAAAAATAACGGAATTAGCTATTTTAAAATTTTATCAATTTTATCTTTTTCATCTTTTTTAATGGGTATAATAATTTTATTATCTTACTACACTTTTTCTTCAAATCTTAAAAATCACTACTTAAATTTAAAAAATAATTTTTCCGAAAAACATGATTATCTCGCAATTGTTAATGAATCTGGACTTTGGATTAAAGAAGAAATTAATGACACGATTAACCTAATACACGCAAAACAATTTAAAGAAAATAAAATTGAAAAAATTACTATCACCCAAGCAGATTCTAATTTTAAAATGCCAAATACTATAATCGCTGAAAAAGCTGATATTTCTAAAAAATTATGGAAACTAATTAATGTCAAAATTATAAAATATAATGGAGAAAAAGAAAGTCTAACAAATCTAAACTACAACTCTTCTTTTGATGGTGAAATAATTGCAAATTTATTTTCTAACCTTAATTCCTTGAATTTATATCAACTTCATGAATTATCAGAAAATTATACAAAAATAGGATACTCAACAACAAATGTTATGGTGCATTTAAACAAATTATATAGTTTACCCGTCTTTTTTCTATTAATGACAGTATTAGGTTTTTTAATTATGATTAAATTTAAATTTATAAAAACAAAGTTTTTTACAATAATTATTGGGGTAATAGTTTCGGTGACTGTATATTATTTAAATTATTTTTCTAGCTTATTTGGCAGTAATGAAACTTTACCAATTGGTCTTTCTATATGGTTGCCTCATCTAATTCTTTTATTAATTTGTTCATCAGTTATGGTTAAAATAAATGAATTATAAAATTTTATTTTATTTATTTTTTTTTGTTTTATTCCAAAAAATTATATTTGCAAATGAAATAAATATTGATGCATCTAAAATGAAAGTTTTAGATGAAGGAAATATTATCAATGCCACAAACGTTAAAGCAAACATTCCAGATAAAAAAATTGAAATAGAAGGTGACAAATCAATTTATGATAAAAGAAACAAGCTATTAACAATAATTAATAACGTTAAGTTTTTTGATAGAACAGAAAATATTTACATTGAAGCGGAAAAGGCAATTTATAATCAAATAACTGATCTGGTTCGCACATTTGGAAAAACTTACATTGAAGTTGAAGATAAATATGAAATATATTCAGAAGATCTTTTTTATGATAGGAAATCACAAAAAATTTATAGCAGTAAAGAAACAACAATAAAGGATAGTAAAAAAAATGTTTTTAATTTAGAAGATAATTTTGTTTTTGATATTAAAGATGAAATTCTTACATCTGACAAAACTAATATCATGGATAATAGTAATAACGAATACAATTTTGAAAAGGCAAAAATAAATTTAAAAACTAACGAAATAGTAGGAAAAGAATTAGAAGTAAATTTTATAGACTCTTATTTTGGAAATCCAGATAATCAACCTATTCTTAAGGGTAAAGCTTCAACTTCTAATGACAATAAAACAAAAATTTATAAAGCAGTATTTACAACTTGCAATATTGAAAACAAAGAATGTCCAGGCTGGGAGATACAAACTGAAGAATTTGTACATGATAGAAAAAAAAAAGTATTTGAATATAATAACTCATGGTTAAAAGTTTTTGGCAAAAAAGTTTTTTATTTTCCATTTTTTAGTCATCCAGATCCAACTGTAAAAAGAAAAACAGGTTTTTTAAATCCCGTATATGGAAGTTCTTCAGAAAATGGCAGCTGGATAAATATTCCATACTTTAAGGTAATAAACGAAGAAAAAGATTTAACTTTTAATCCAAGAATATATTTTGATGATAAAATAATATTACAGTCCGAGTATAGGCAGGCATTTGAAAATTCAGATTTAATAACAGATTTTAGCTTTAACAATGATGGAAAAAATACTAATACTCATTTGTTTGCAAAAATTGATGGAGAATTAGATTCAAAAACTACATATAGTTTTAAATTTGAAGATGTATCAAATGATGAATACTTAAAAATACACAATCTGTCTGCATCTTCTCCCATAATTCAAGATGAAAGTTTACTTACAACATATTTCAATATTGAAAAAAAAATTGATGAAAATACAAATTTAGATACTCGTTTAACAGTTCACGAAGATTTGTCGAAAAAAGATAGTGATAGATTTCAATATATATTACCACAATTTAACTATACAAAAAACATACTTATCCCAGAAAGCTATAATGGATCTTTTAAATTTAATTCAAATGGACACCAAATGAATTATGAAACAAATAAATATGAAAGTATGTTGATTAATGATTTCTTATTTAATTCAAATAGTTTTGTTTCAGATTTTGGACTTTCTAATTCTTATGATTTTTTAATTAAAAATTTTAACTCTTATACTGAAAATTCAACAAGTTACCCTGAAAAGGATGACTATGATGTTTTTGGTTCCTTATTATTTAAATCAACTCTTCCATTAAAAAAAATTAATATGAACTCTCAAGAATACCTAAGCCCAATCATGTCGCTAAGATATAGTCCAAATGGAACAAAAAATATATCAGGTAATGATATAAGACTTGGTTATCATAATATTTTTTCTCTTAACAGAATTGGAACCAATGAATTTGTTGAAGGAGGTAGATCTGCTGCATTAGGCTTAGAGTACGAAAAAACAAATTTAGAAGAAGAGTCGATTTATGGTTTTAGTATTGCTAATTCATTTAGAGATCAAAAAAATGAAAATTTACCAAAAAAATCTAGATTGGGTGAAACTAGAACTGATTTCGTTGGAAACTTATTTTATACGCCAAATGAAATTTTTAAATTTAATTATGAATTTTCATATGATAAAAATTTTGACGGTTCTAACTATGACTCAGTTAGAGCTGTAGTAAATCTTAAAAATTTTTCCACAAATTTTAATTTTCTATCAACGGATGGAATTATAGGAGATAGTGAAGTAATTTCTAATACAACTACATATAATTTTGATAGTGAAAATAGTTTACAATTTAGAACTACTAAAGACTTAAAAGCTGACTTTACAGAATACTACAATTTAATTTATAGCTATGAAACAGATTGTTTAACTGCATCAATTGAATATAACAAAAAGTTTTACAATGACAAAAATTTAGTACCCGAACAAAGTTTTTTATTTTATATTAGATTTATTCCGTTTACAGAAGTAAGGCCGAGTGCTTATATTATAAATCAAGGTGGCAGAACTGATTAATTTATAAGAACGCATGTTAATAAAAAAAATATTTGCATCATTTATTATATCAATTCTTTTTTTAAATTTTGCAAAATCTCAAGAAATAATAATTATAAGCAAAATAAACGACGAAATAGTAACAAACTTAGATATTGAGCATGAAAAAAAATATCTTCTTTTATTAAACGATAAACTAAATAACCTTAGTGAAAAAGAATTTTTTAAACTTGCAAAAAATTCTTTAATTAGAGAAATAATAAAAAAAAAAGAAGTCAATAAATCATTTCGAAAAATAGATAAAAAAACCAAAAATAAAATAGTTGAAAATTTTTATAGTAGATTTGGTTTTAAATTAAAAAATGAGTTTATAAAATTTTTAGATTCAAAAAAAATTAACTATGAAAAAATAGAAGAAAAGTTGATCGTTGAAGCTTTTTGGAATCAGTTAATTTATATTAAATTTAAAGACAGAATTAGGATAGATAGAAGCTTAATAGAAAAAGATGTAATCAACTATTATAACTCTAGAGAAAAAAAATATGAGCTTAATTTATCAGAAATTGTAATTGGAATTGAAAACGATATTAGTTTAAAAAAAAAGGAAATATTAAATTACATCAAGAAGTTTGGTTTTAAAGTAGCTGCAAATAAATATAGCAGATCTGATACTTCTAAATATGGAGGAGAAATTGGATGGATAAAAAGTTCAAGATTAACAGAAAAAATAAAAAATCAAATATCTTTAATTAAAATTGGAGAGATTACAGAACCAATACAAACATCAAATGGATTTTTATTTATAAAATTAAATGACAAAAGGGAAATTAAAGAAAAATTAGATTTAAAAAAGGAAATAAAACAACAAATTGAATTTGAAAAAAATAGACAGCTCAATCAATTTTCATCAATTTATTACAAAAAACTAAAATATAATACTAACATTTATGAAAATAAGTAAAATCTTAATCATATTAGGAGAGCCTCAAAGTATATTTTCTGAAATTTTGTTGAAATATTTTATTTCAAAAGAATTTTCAAGAATGAAAAAAAAAATAATTTTAATTGGAAATATCAATCTGTTTAAAAACCAAATGAAAAAATTAAAATATAATTTTAATATAAATAAAGTTAATTATTTAAAAGAAGCAAAAATAAATAAAATAAATATTTTAGATGTAGATTATAATTATAAAAAAATTTTTTCTAAAATGTCGTCTAATTCAAGACAATATATATCAAATTGTTTTAATATTAGCTTAAAATTGATTAAAGATAATAAAAAAATTGCATTAATAAATGGACCAATATCTAAAAAGCATTTTTTAAAAAAAAAATACCTTGGCATTACAGAATTCATTTCAAAAAAAACTAAAACGAAAAATGAAGTTATGTTAATATATAATGATAAATTATCAGTTTCTCCTATTACTACTCATCTTCCAATAAAACATGTGGCAAAAAATATTACTAAACAAAAAATTATCAACAATGCAAAGCAAATAAAAAAATTTTATGAAAAATATTTTAAAAGAAAACCAAAAATTGCTATATTAGGACTCAATCCTCATTGTGAAACAGTCGATAATTTTAGCGAAGAAAAAAAAATAATAACTCCTGCAGTTAATTATTTAAAAAAAATAAATTTAAATATTGAAGGTCCCTTTTCTGCGGATACTTTTTTTTTAAAAAAAAATATTAATAAATATGATGCAGTTATTGGAATGTACCATGATCAAGTATTAACACCTTTGAAAGCCTTATATAATTTTAATGCAATTAATATAACTCTTGGATTGCCATTTATTAGAATATCTCCTGATCATGGACCAAATAACAAGATGATTGGAAAAAATATGTCGGATCCTTCTTCTATTTTTTGTGCGATGAGATTTATCACAAAAATTAAATGAAATTCTTACCTAAAAAAAGTTTAGGCCAAAATTTTTTAGTTAACAACGAAATTTTAAAAATGATGACAGATTTGGGAGATATAAACTCAAATGATATTGTTCTTGAAGTTGGTCCAGGAAAAGGAAATCTAACAGAAAAAATTTTAAAAAAAAAACCAAAAAAAATAATATTAATTGAGAAAGATAAAGATCTTTCTAAATTTCTAAAAGATAAATTTGGCAGTAATGTTGAAATAATTAATGATGATATACTTAGATATAATCTAGAGCATTATTACAATAAAAAAATAATTATATTTGGAAATTTACCATACAATATTTCAACTCAAATATTAACATCTTGGGTAAAAATTAATAACCTAAAAAATTTTTGTAAAAAATTTATTTTAATGTTTCAAAAAGAAGTAGCTGACAGAATCTTGGCAGATTACAATTCTAAAAACTATGGAAGATTATCAATAATATCTTCTTGGAAATTAAATGTGAAAAAAATTATAGACGTTAGTCCTGGAAGCTTTTTTCCTTCTCCAAAAATTAAAAGTACTCTGCTAATTTTTAAACCAAAAAATAACATTTATAAGATAAATAATCCAAAAAATTTGGAGCATATAACTAATATTTTTTTCAATCAAAGAAGAAAAATGATTAAAAAACCTTTAAAAATTCTTTTTAAAAATTATAAAAAAGCATCAGAGGATTTATCTCTTAATTTAAATCTTAGACCACAGAATCTATCTAATATTACTTATTATAAAATTTGTTCTTATTATGAAAGTTTACTTAAGTAAATCTAGAACGTGTTTATTAATTTGATTTTTATCATAATTAACTGAAATATTTTCTTTCTTAGAATTAATATATTGAATTATTTTATTATAACATTTATTAAAATCGTCATTAATAACAACCAAATCATAGTTTTTCCAATGAACTACATCTTCGTCAAACTGTTTCATTCTTTCTAGTGCATTTTTTTCGTCATTTTGATCTCTGTTTAAAAGCCTATTAAATAATTCTTTTCTAGATGGAGGAAGAATAAATATTGTAATTATTTTATATTTTAATTTTTTTTTCTTAATTTGCTCAGTACCTTGCCAATCAATATCAAAAATTACATTTTGTCCTTTATCTAATTTTTCAAACACAACATCTTTTGAAGATCCGTAGTAATTATTAAATACTTTTGCATATTCTAAAAATTTTTTTTTTGAAACTAATTTTTTAAATTCTTCTTGTTTGATAAAAAAATAATGAATACCATCAATCTCTTTAGCTCTAGGTTTGCGTGTAGTATGAGATATAGATATAAAATAATTATTTTTTAAAGAGATTTCTTTAACTAGTGAAGTTTTTCCTGCGCCCGATGGAGATGATAATATTACTATTATCCCTTCATTTTTGTCGGACATTATTTTGCTAAAATTTAATTAGCTTTATTCTCAATAAATTTAACAGCATCACCTACAGTAAGAATTTTTTCTGCATCACTATCTGAAATTTCAGAACCAAATTCCTCCTCAAAAGCCATAACTAATTCTACTGTATCAAGGCTATCAGCTCCAAGATCATCGATAAAGCTTGACTCTTCTGTAACTTTTGCTTCATCAATACCCAGGTGGTCTGCTACAATTTTTTTTACTTTGCTTGAAGTATCTTCTGACATTTTGTTCCTTTTAAGTTAATTTGTTAATAGATATTTTATAAATTTTGTCAACTAAAATACATTCCTCCATTTACGTGAATAGTTTCACCCGTAATATAATCTGAAAGGTTTGAGCAAAGAAAAAGAACAGTATTTGCTACATCTTTTGGATCACCAAATCTATCTAGTGGAATTTTAGATTTTAATATTTCTTTATAATTTTCATCTATTTTGTTTGTCATTTCTGTAGTTATAAAACCTGGAGAAACGCAATTAATATTTATATTTTTTTTTCCATATTCTAATGCAAAACTCTTTGACATAGCTACAAGCCCTGCTTTTGAAGCTGTATAATTTGCCTGTCCAATATTTCCTGTATGACCAACAACTGAAGTAATATTAATTATTTTTCCCTTCTTTTTTTTTAACATTTTTTTTATAACATTTTTGCTAATTAAAAAAGTTGAAGTGAGATTTATATCAATTACCCTTTTCCATTCTTCTTCTTTCATTCTAATTGATAGATTGTCATTTGTTACACCTGCATTATTAATTAAAACATCAATTTGATTTCCCATTTCTTCGCTTACATTATTGATAAAACTTTCAATTTTTTTATGCTCAGAAATGTCAAATTTTTTGACTTTTACTGATTGGTATTTATTTTTTATTGTATTTAATTTTTCTTCATTGGTTCCTGTTGCTAAGATATTTGCTTCGGCTTTAACCAATTTTTCAAGAATAGAATTTCCGATTCCTCCTGTGGCACCAGTTAAAATTATATTTATATTTTTTAAATTTATCATTTTAATTTAATTTACCTATATCTTCTAAATCATTTACTTGAATTAATTCAACATTACTATTAATCCTTTTTACAAGACCAGATAAAACTTTTCCAGGCCCAATTTCAATAAATTTATCCACTTTTGAACCTATCATATTTATAACTATTTCTCTCCATCTTACAGGTTTTTCTATTTGTTCAATTAAAAGTTTTTTGATTTCTTTTGGATCGTTAGTTTCTTGAGCTGTAACATTTGAGATTATATTTATTCCAGGTTTTTTAAATTCTACGTTTGAAATTTCTCTTCTCATTTTTTCTGTTGCGCTCCGCATTAACTCACAATGAAAAGGTGCACTTACAGATAATTTGATATTTTTAATTTTATTTTTTTTTAATTCTTCTGAAAATTTATTTAATTCATTTGTATTCCCACTCACAACAATCTGCCCTAAAGAATTATCATTGGCCACATAACATTTGAAATTGTCTTCATTGTTCTTAATAATTTTATTTATCATTTGAATATCTGACCCTAAAACTGCTAACATTCCTCCATCTCCTTTTGGAACCGCTGATTGCATAAATCTTCCTCTACTTTGTAGAAGTTTAATAGTTTGTTCAAAACTTAGGCACCCAGAACATGCTAAAGCAGAATATTCACCTAGCGAATGCCCTGCAAAAAATTTTGCATTATTTAAATTAAAATCTGTTTCTCTTTTTATCATTTCAAAAATACTATAACTAACTAAAAATATTGCTGGTTGAGTGTTTTCTGTTAGGTCAATAGATTCCTTTGGTCCTTCTAAAATTATTTTGCTTATTGATTTTTTGAGTATATCATCTGCTTGTTCAAATAAAGATTTGACATAACCAAATTTTCCATAAAGTTTTTTTCCCATTCCTACACTTTGCGAACCTTGGCCTGGAAATAAAACAGAAAACATAGAAAATATTAATAAATTAAGTATTTTTTGTATTGTAATTAAATTTTTATAATAGTATATCCTCTCATTTTTAAAAGAATTAATATGAACTTATACGAACATACAATAGTAGCTAGGCAGGACATCAGCCCTGCACAAATTAAACAAATACAAGAAAAGTACTCAAAAATAGTAGAAAAAAATAAAGGAGATGTAGTAAAATTAGAGAATTGGGGATTAATGAATTTATCCTATTTAATAAAGAAAAATAAAAAAGGAAATTACATACATTTTAAAATAAAAGCTAATGGAAAGATTTTATCTGAATTAGAAAGAAATGAAAGATTAGATAAAAGTTTATTGAGATTCCTAACAGTTAAAGTCAAAAAATTTGATCTTGAAACTGAATATTTCAATAAAAAAGATGATCGGGAAATAGAAAAAAGTGTAAAAAGTAAAAATGAAAAAGCGAAATAATAAAAAAAAAAATTCACAGAGCAATTTTTCAAAGTTAAGTATTTTTCAAAATCAAAAGTATAAATTTAAAAAAAGATGTCCTTTATCAGGAAAAGAGGCACCAATAATTGATTACAAAAATATTAAATTATTAAAGAGATACGTTTCTGAAAATGGAAAAATTCTTCCATCTAGAATTACATCTGTAAGTCAAAAAAAACAAAGAGAGCTATCTTTATCTATTAAAAGAGCTAGAAACTTAGCTTTGATATAATGAAAGTTATTCTTTTAGAAAATATTAGGAAAATTGGATCAATTGGTGAGATAATTGATGTGAAGAGAGGTTACGCAAGAAATTACTTGATATCAAAAAAGAAAGCCTTATTTGCTTCGAAAGAAAATATAAAAGAAGTAGAGATTATTAAACAAGAATTAAATAAAAAAGATCAAGAAAAGAAAAAACAAGCCAAAACGATACAAGAAAAAATTAAAAATAAAGTAATTGAAATTAAAAAACTTAGTACAGAAAATAAAGAATTATATGGATCTGTTAAACCAACAGAAATTTCTAAAATTTTAGAAACTAATGAAAATGTTAAAATAAATCCATCATTGATACAACCTGTCAAAGAAATAAAATCATTAGGGGAATTCAAGGTAGTGATAAATCTACACTCAGATATTCAAGAAAAAATTATTGTAAAAGTCTTACCGCAAGAAGAGATTAAATAATTATACATTTTTTTCCCCAGTTATTTTTACAATTGTATTTCTAACATAAATTTTCTATTCTTAATAGTGACTCAACATTTAAATATTTTAAAAAATAAATTAGAAGAACTTCCTAATAATATAGAAGCGGAGCAATCTGTGATAGGATCAATTCTATTATCAAATGAAATGTTTGACGAAATAAGCTTAATAATTTCTAATAATAACTTTTATGATCCAATGCATCAAAAAATATTTGGTGCAATAGAAAAATTAATTTATGCGGGAATGCTTGCAAATCCTATTACTTTGAAAAATCATTTTGAAAATGAAAAAGATGAGTTAAATATTCCAGAATATTTAGTAAAAATTACAAAATTTTCATCTTCTTCGAGACAAGCAATTGAATATTCAAAATTAATTTATGACTTGTTTGTAAAAAGAGAATTAATAAAAATTTCTGAAAATATGATAGATGCAGCAAAACTAAATGATCTTGATACAGATGGTCAAAAAATAATAGAAAATTTTGAAAAATCCTTATTTAAATTAGCTGAAAAAGGATCTTTAAATTCTTCAATGATTAAATTTGATGAAGCAACAAGACAAACTATTGAAATGGCTTATAGTGCATATAAAAATGAAGAAGGTATAGTTGGAGTACCAACTGGTCTAAAAGATCTTGACGATAGATTGGGGGGTTTGCATAAATCAGATTTGTTAATTATAGCAGGAAGACCTTCAATGGGTAAAACCGCTCTGGCTACAAATATTGCTTTTAATGCTGCAAAAAAAATTCAAGATGATTCAAGAAAATCTACAATAGCATTTTTTTCATTAGAAATGTCATCAGAGCAATTATCGACAAGAATTTTAGCTGAACAATCTAGAATTAAATCAAATGATATTAGAAGAGGAAGAATTTCTGAAGAACAGTTTGATAAATTTATTGAAACTTCAAAAAATATATCTGAACTACCTTTATATATCGATGAAACTCCAGCTATTTCTATCGCTGCATTAAGCAATAGAGCAAGGCGAATAAAAAGACTTCACGGATTGGATATGGTTGTAATTGACTATATTCAATTAATGAAAGCTTCAAATTTAAAAGATGGAAGAGTTCAAGAAATATCTGAAATTACTCAAGGATTAAAAGCTTTAGCAAAAGAATTATCGGTTCCTGTCTTAGCCCTATCTCAACTTTCAAGGGCAGTTGAACAAAGGGATGATAAAAAACCTCAACTTTCTGATTTGAGAGAATCGGGATCTATAGAACAAGATGCAGATGTGGTAATGTTCGTATATAGAGAAGCCTATTATACAGAAAGAAAAGAACCAAGACCTGCAACAGTAGAACATGCGGAATGGCAAGCTAAAATGAATGAAGTTTCAAATTTAGCCGAAATTATCATCGGAAAACAGCGTCATGGACCAACAGGTAATGTAATGCTCGAATTTGAAGCAATGTTTACCAAATTTAAAGATATTCAAAATAATTAATATAATTTATAAAAGCTAAGATTGAATGTTAGCTAATTTTTATCAAAGAAATATTATAGAAAAACCAAAATTAATTTTTATCCTATTATTAATTTGTTTAGTTGGTTTTGGATACAATTCAAAAAACTTCAAATTAGATGCTTCTTCTGAAACGCTTTTAATAGAGGGTGACCCTGACCTAAAATATTTGAATGAAATAACGAATAGATATGGTGCTAGAGAATTTTTGGTTCTTACATACACGCCTAAAGAAAATATGATTTCTTCAAACTCAATAAGAAATTTAAGTAATTTAAAAGATAAAATTGCAAAATTAGATTGGGTTCATGGAGTAATAACTTTATTA
>MDTA01135737.1_pt1 | contig 12926 bp, 6 predicted proteins | sample 811151 | NCBI WGS metagenome assembly MDTA01 (sample SAMN05326648, study PRJNA326480) | marine metagenome | isolation source: seawater | place: Indian Ocean: South | collected 2010 | reverse complement strand
GGCTCCGTCGGCGACTGCCTCTCGATCCTCGCTCATCCGCCCCGAGTGCCCAACCCCCGCGGGCGCTCCTCGCTGTGCGCGAACCGACGGGGCTTTCAGAAGAACCCTCGCGAAGCTGTTTTTTCCGCGTCATCACGCAGTCATCGTCACAAATCGACGGCGCTTATCCCGAAGGTATGGCGTCCTGCGTCGCTCCCATCGCGGCCGTGATCCGCGTCCCGGCACTCGCGCGCCACGCCGCGAAGCCCCGCGCTCGCGCGATCGTTCCCCTTCGCGCGGTGAACGAAGCCGGCGAGTACATCAGCGTGCGCGACACCATCGAGGCCAAGATTGCCGCCGAGATCGACTGCGAGATGCTGGTAGTGAACGACGACAGCGCGAAGCACTCGCTGCACAAGGGGATGCACGACGGGAACGCGAAGACTCACGGCGCCGAGTCCCACTTCTCCGTCGTGGTCGTCTCCGAGTCCTTCGCGGGCATGAACCCCGTCAAGAGGCACAGGCAGATCAACGCCATCCTCAAGGAGGAATTCGACGCCGGGCTTCACGCCTTGCAGCTCACCACCCGAACGCCCGCGGAGCACGCCAAGGCGACCGGGGGAAAGTGACGGCATCGTTTAGCGGGCTACTAGCCAGTAGAGTCATCCACGTTCATTCACGTAACAAGAGCTAAGACTTATTAGTGGACTTCACCCTACTGGCGCGATGACTCTCGTGGACGTCGAACACCTCCGTCGCGAGATGCGAGGTATCGTACGGCACACCTCGCGCGCACTCCCCGGGCGACAGGAACTTACCCAGCTCCACGGGCACGCCATGGAACGAAAACGCCCTGCAGTCGATGTTGGGCGCGTCGTGGTGGTCGTCCCACTCCGCCATCAGGTCCTCGCACGCGATGAGCTTCACGTTGACCACCCGCCCGCACCGCTTCCGCACCAGCTCGAAGCCGAGGACGTCGGCGTTTGGGTCGTTGCGCTGCGACTGGAGCGTCTCCGCCCTGGACTTGAACCTGAACCACGCCACGGGCTGGAACCTCGGCTCCGGCTCGCCCCCGCGCGAGTGCCGCGAGGTTTCGAACTCGACGACGACGCCCGCGGATGAGGTGTGAATGGCGGCAATCGGCGGGAGGACGCCGTCGCGGATGAGATCGTGCACCTTTTGCAGGGAGTCGACGCCGTCGAACACCGAGGACGCGCGCTCGCGCTCGCAACCGCGTCGCATCCAGTCTCCGACGGCGGCAGCGTCCGGGAACAGGGACATCTCCGTGCCCAGGAACGGTTTCAGAGGTCCGTCATCATCCTCGGGCCATCCCTCTCCGAGGACTTCCAACCCGCCGGGTCCTGGCCTGTCAAATAGGTAACCCTGGGGCTGGCTCTCCAAGTACCTGCGCCACCGCCTCGCGCCGTCCGACTCGTAGAATATGTGGTTGGCGTACTTTTCACGCGTCGCCTGGTCCACGTCCGGCGGGCCGCGGGACACGAACAGCGCTCCGCAACCCACCGGGCACGTGAACTGCCCCGAGCGTGAAATCTCAAACTTGGATAGCACCACGTCTCGCCTCGGGTGGCCCACGCCGCTCGCAGCCTTCTCGCGTTGCCCGTACCAGAAACAATTGTCGATGTCCCTCTTCGCCCTGCGGGTGTTTGAGCTGGGACGCTCCTTGTGGATGTGCATGTCTAGGACGTCGTACATGCTGAGTTCCAGCGTATGGTGCACGCCTGAGAGCACATCCGTAACGATGTGAAATTCCTTTGAGGACTGCAACTCCTTGCCGTACCCGTGCTCCCTCACGATTGCGTCCAACTCTTTCGTGTGGTGCAGCATGCACTCACCGTCGCCCCCGAGCCCGAATTCTTCCATGGCGAGACCGCTATTGAGCAGCCGCAGCGGCGTATCATCCGTGGGAACCCACCCGCCACCCTCGGAGTTGGCCCCCAGCCCCCAGCCCCGATCCTTCGCATCCTCCAACCGCGCCCACATCTCCGTGTCGGGTTGCTCCTCCCTAGCCTCGGGCGGACCTTCCTCCCCCTGCCACGCGATCGCCATTTCGCGCATCTCGAACGCCAATCGGGCGAACTTCGGGTGCTTGGTCCAGCTGTCGGCGTCGTCGTCGAAGACGATCTCCTCCTCGTCGTGAAACATGAGCTTGCCCATCTCGTTCCGCTGCTGCAGCGCGAGCGCGAGGTGGTGGACGTAGAAGTGGAACACCTCCTGGTCCGGCCAGTTGCTAAAGTCGAACGGGTCGTTCGTCATCTCGTCGTAGCACTCCCGCCTGACGCGCGGGTAGTCCACGTTCGGCACGTCCGGGTCGTGCGCGAGTTGGTGCAACCTGTCCTGGACCTTCGCGGTCAGGTTGCATCGCCATATCATGTACTTGCGGCGGACCCGCAACCTCTCGGCGTAGTCGTGCGCGTCGGTCGCGTCCTCCATGGTGAGCACCCCGACGCAGTTGATGTTCCCGCTGGTGGCGCTGCAGAAGAACTTGTCGTGACGGTCGGGGTTGAAGAGGTTGCCGGCGAAGTTGTCGCCGTCGTTCTCGTCGCAACCGCCGTCGGTGTAGAGACCCCTGGCGGACACCCAGTGCGCCTCGCCCGCGCCGAATTTCTCCCGAAGATGGGCGTAAAGGTTACGCCACCTGGCTGCGCGCTCGAGCTCCTCAGTCTCGCGCTCGATATCGTCGCAATCCATCGGGTCACGGTCCGCGAGGTCGCTCCACGTCTCCGACTCGTCCCTGATGCCGAAGTCCATCCACACCATTTCTCGCCACACGCGCTCGGATCCGGCCTGCCTCCGCATCTGACGCGAGACGGCCATCATCCGCACGACGTCGACGACGTCGAGACCCGACCGCAAGACCTTGTCGAAGACATCCTGGGGCAGGTCATCGAGCAACATCCTCCTCTCACTGTGGCCTCGGGAGGCCGAAGGGTTTCGCCCAGCACTCTACCTCATATCGGAAAACGCCAGCCCCAGCTGCCCAGAAAAAAAAGTCAGTCTGTTGCTGCACGCGCCGCGGCGATGCACACGGGTACACTGTGCGTGTTTAAGGAGTACAAACCCGCGCCGCCGGGGTACGCCAAGGCGAGATACTGACATTTAATGTACCGCTTCGTCGAGGTCGACTGCGTCTCCGCGGAGAAGGAGGTCACGATGAAGATGGAGGACGTCGCGTCCAAGCCCGAGAACATCCGCCGTGATGGTCGCGCACCAAACCACGTCGCCTCGAAGCTGAAGGTTGGGATCATCGCGGGCACGCGTGCTTGGTATTTTCTTCAGATATCGAACGAGCTAGAGAATGACACACGCGCGCGGCGACCTCAGACCTCAGCCTTGACCTGTTTTGTCCCGGAAGCTTTCAAGCGCTTCCTCCTGCGTAAAACAACGCAGTAAACGACCATACCGATCACGAGTGCGACGACGCCGATGGCGACGCCGATGAACACGAAGGGGAAATCTGAGCCGGAGTCGGGAGCCGGAGCCGGAGCCGGAGAATCTGAGCCCGGATACAAGCACCCCGAAGCCGGGCACGGGAGGTCGCCGGAGCCCTGGATTTCATCGCCAAAGCCGCCGACGGCGTCGCCGGTGCCAATTTCGGGATCGTACATGAAGAACGTTCCCTTGCCCCAGCCGTATTTGTCGGAGCCGGCGTCGTTGGTAATGTCGCCGAGGACGCTGCGAGTGCCGTTCAGGTACGCGAGGTCCAAGTGAACGTCGACGAGGTAGCACCTGAGGTCGCCAGCCTCGCAGTCGATCATCCACTCGTTCTTGACATCAGTCCCCCCTTCTTCTGACAGCCATTTGCTGCCGTCATGAGTCGATGCCTTGAACCAGTCGGGGCAGTCAGCGGGAGCGTTGGGCCACGTGTTTTTGCCGCTCATGTCGGCGGCGGCGGGGCTGGCTGGACGGCCGGTGCAGCCGCCGTGCTTGCGAAGGAAGATTTTGACTGGGCGAACCTCGGTGACTTCGAGTTTCGGCGCGCCTCCTAATTACATGAGCTCTTCTTTTGTGGATTTCGGTGTTGAAGTCGCATTGGGGTAGAAGCTGCTTTTGCTTGCATGCTGAGTGGGCAGTGTGGAGAGTCCGCCGTTGCCCAGCTTTTTAATTTCACGTCCGAGGGCTTTGCTTTGGAAACCACCTTCATATCCTGTGATGTCGCGGACGCAGTAATCCAAGCAGTTTGGACAATGGTCCGGATACTGGCAGGGTATTCCGAACTCTTCCTTCACCGCGGCGACGCCGCGCTCGTATTTGCCGGTGGAGTAGTACGGAGCGAACTTCAGGACGATCTCATCCTCTCCCGAGCCGGGCGAGACGAAATGCAGCTTGGTGCCGGCGAGGTTGGTGGTATCCGAGATGTTCGTGAAATTGACCGTCGTGCCGTTGCGCCACTCGACCCACGCGCTGCGCACGGTGGTGTTTTCGCCGACGTTGGTGATGTCGAGAGTGGATGTCATAACGAGCGACTTGTACTGTGCCAGATCGCGCCAGTGCGGTACCTGGTAGTCAGGTAGACCCTCGGCACCGTACCCACCGTAAGACTCGTTGTGGGCGCTGTTGATCATGCTGCCGTACAGCATGCCGAGGATAGAGAACTTGTAGCCGCCGGGAGCGACGGGTACCGCCGGACATGTGTAGTTCATGTTCTTGGACGTGTTCCCCGGGGAGTAGTTAGGGCATCCATTGAGCCAATAGCCACTACCACCTCCGGTCATCGTCATGAATTGGTTTTCGCGGAGCTTCTGGTCGTACGTTCCGTTGCAGTGCTTCCGGATCAGGTCGACTTCTTCCTGGGTTATGCTTTTTTCGGACATCATTTCAGCGTCCGTCTTGGTGGCTGCCGTTTCGTTAGTGTAGCCGAAAGTCTCGGTGCATCTGTCAATCGGCGCGTAGGAGGTGTAGCCGTACGACATGGCGCTGCGAACGGCGGAGGCGCCCGTGTTCTGGTCCCCCTGCTTGGTGCCGAACCAGGTCGAGGTCGTCTGGCCCATGAATTCTGAGCCACCATCGTTCGTGCTCGCGAAATAGCTCTGAGGTTTGGACCAAACCTCCGGTTTGTCTCCGGGAGCAGCTGTGTTGTTTACGAGCGCGATGCTGTGGTCCTGGATGGTGATCCATGCCTTGGGTGCTGGTAGGTCGTCATCGGTTTTATTGTACGCGTTGAAGGCGATCTGCGTGGTCGTGGGCACACCATAGGCGCACAGAGCGATGCGAGTGGTGCCGAACCTATTTTCGTGGAAGCAGGCGTCGTTTGGGGGGGAGGGGACCGGGGTTATCGAGGGGAGCCATCTGGAATCTGCCGCGAATGTGGTTCGGGCGAGGAGAGAAAAAAGCGACAGCAGGATCGGCACGGTTCGCGGGAGCGGAGTTCTCGAGGAACCCGCCGACGCGCGGTCGCCGTTTCGATACGTGCGCGGGGGCATGATCCCACGATCCGGGGCCGAGATACGGATCTTGTGCCGGCGCGCGCGGGGCTTCTGGTTGACGACATCAAAGAAAACGGTCGCACATGGGTTGACCGGCTCTTGATCGGTTCGAAAAGGCCAATTAGCCGTCGATATTTTATGATGAGGCAAACTTTCGAGGTAGGTTAATGAGAATCTCGTCGACATATGATGACTAGCTAGCTATATATAGCTAGAGCTAAAAGTTACCTTCGTACCTTCGTACTATCCCGTAGTCCTACTTCTACCTTCGAAGGTATTACGGGAAAACCTTCGAACAGAGCAAAGGCCACAGACGAAGAAATAGAACCAAAATAGAACCAAACATAGAAGTGGGCGAAGAAAAAACCCGCCGATGTTTGGAGCTCAAAAATCACGTAAATCTATAGCTAGATAGAACGTGTTGACACAGCAACGTCTCGTCTCGTCAAGGCTACGCCATTCACGCCTTCTTCCTCTTGGTGTGCTTACCGAGCCCCAGATACCCCCGTCGCAGGTAGCGAGAGGCGATCCGCACGATGCGGAAGCACAGCGGCGCCTTGGGCACCGGCCTCGACTTGCCGAACACCCCGGCAAACTCGGCGTCTCCGGCGAGGTCATCCCACTTGTCGCATCCGTGCTTCAACGCCGCGCGAAGGATGGCCACGTCGTGCACGCCGGACGTCCACCACACCGGCAACTCCCCAGTCTTGATGGAGGGCATCGGTAAGCGCGTCATCTTCCCGCCGGATTTCTCGAGGCACATCCGGAGCGTCTGCATGATGTCCAGGCGCTCTCGAAGTCGATTCGCCGTCACGTGGGTGAGCAAACCGAAGGGGCAGACGGACGCGCGGCGGCTCTTACCCGGTTTCGCCGCGCGATCCTCGCCAACCTCCGTCTTCTCACCCTCTCCGCCGTCCTTGGCGTCGTCGTCTTCGTCCCCGTCGTTCCCGTCGTCGCCGTCGTGATCTTCCTCGTCGTCGCCGTCGCCGTCGTGATCTTCCTCGTCGTCGCCGTCGCGGTGTTGTCCGTTAGCCGTGGGGCTGCTCGCCGCGGTTTGGGCTTCGGCCGCGTTCCCGCCCTCCTTCATGGTCTTCACCGCGTCCTTCCAGGTCACCTTCGACGGGTCTTCCGCGTTCTTCTTTTCGTTGCGGATGCGGCAGACGATGCACTTGCACGTCGCCGAGTGTTTCTTGCTCGCCTTGACCCCGCCGGTGGCATCCGTCCGGGCTTCGAGCACCTTCATCTCCACGGCGATCGAGTAGAATATCGCTTGCACGTCCTCGGCGCCGCGCGCGACGCCCGACATCGTGGAGAGCTCGATCCAATCGGGGGAGTTATCGTCGAGCCTCGGCAAGCCGCGGGCCATCAGCGCCTTCACCATGTGCTTCCTCTCGCGGTTGGATATCCCCTTCTCCTTCAGCGCCGCTGCCGTCGACCGAACCAGCTCGTCCGCCTCGGGGTTGATCCCCTCGTCCGCGTCGAACTTTTCGTGGTCCGCGCAGAGCAGCGAGGTAACGCTCGCGGCGGCGCCGTTTTTACCGAGGGCGTCCCAGTCCCCGCGCATCATCGCGTCGGCGAATTCCTCCCTGGCGCTTTCCGTCTCAGCCGCTCGCGCCCTCGCCTCTCCCCTCTTTTGGTCCCTCGCGGCGCGCTCCGCTGAAGACATCGGGGGCTTGGGCACGCGCCGCGGGTGGCCCAGCATCGCCTCCACCCACGGCGGGTCCGAGGGTTTGAGCGCGTTGGGGGCGCCGAGCTCCTTGGCGACCCGCCGCACCCGATCGGTGAGGTCCTCCGTCCGCGGCCACGCGTTTTCCCCCTCGTGGATCCTCTCGACGCGCTCCTTGGCGGCGACCAGCTCGGACTTATCGCCGCCCACCGCCGGAACGTTGTTACCGGCGTCGTCATCATCGCCCTCGCCCTCGTCGTCGCCGTCGTCGCCGTCCACTTCCGCGGAGTCCTCTGCCTCCTCCTCCTTCGTCTCCCCCTTCGATCCATCCGGACCCTTCCGGTTCGCTCTCGCGGCCTGCTCCGAGATCCTCGCGCCGTGCTCCTCCCTCGCCTTCTCGTACAACTTCTGACACTCGTCGATCGCCTCGATGGAGTCGCGAAGCTCGGCGACGGCACCGGCGCCGCCCTTTGCCCGCGCAGCCTCCGTCGCCACCGCCGCCGTCCAAGGGTCCGATCGCACGGCGTTGAAGTTGCCAAAGCCGTGCCGGTACACGCCGTACAGCAGGGAAAAATCGCACGCGCCGTCCCACCACGCGGGTAGACTCCGCTTGACGTCCGACGCGGGGAGAGGGCACGCGCCCGCCAACTCGATCGCCGCATCCTGGGTCTCCTCCGCTAACAGCCTCTCCACGGACCTGTTGATCATCTCGAGCATTCGGATGCGCCTCGTCCACACCCTGCAGTTCGCGGCGTTCAGCTTACCGCGCGAGCCCAGGTTCCACGAACCGACGATGGGATCCGCGGGGAGGCGTTCGCCGCCCGGGGATTCCCGCCGGAGCCTGTCCGCGAGGTACTTGGCCTCCGGCGAGTCGGGTTCCAGCCTTCGGTGCATGGCCCTTACCAGGTCCCAGGTCGCGAGTTGCACATCGTGCGAATCGTGCCTGGGCCTCGACGCCGGTTTCAGCGCCATCCTCAGCTTGGCCCATCGCCACAGCCCGAACAGTAAGAGCGCCTTGCGGACGCTCTCCTTCTCGTGCTGAATCCACGGTTCCCTCGGCTTGCGCCGCTCGGCGTCGTCCTCGTCGGACTTTCGTCCGTGGACGTCGTCGCCCGTGTCGCCAAAGTCGCGGCGGAGCGCCTTGACGACGTCGAAGACGCCCTGAGCGTTCCATCGGGCCTGCAGGTCGGCGAGGTGCGAGAGCTTTGCGTCGAGCTGGGCGCGATAACGCGCTGCGATTCGGGAAAGACAAGGCAAGGCGGGAAGAAACTCGCTGTTAGTTTGGATGAGGAATTTCGGGCTTCGATCGCTCGGGGCGTGACAAAGTAGGCACCGCGCGCGCCGGGAGGGGCGAACCGGCGCCGCGCGGGGGCTGGAAGATCGGCGTAGCGCGAATGCGACCGTGGGAAACGCGCGGTCAAGATGTCGGGGCGTCGCGCGCGCTCCCTCGCTCGAGCGGGGTCGCGCGAAAACCTTCGGGCGGGAACCGCGGGATGACTCACCTATGTTTGCCTCCACCATCGGGTGCCTGACCCGCGCCGGTTGTTGCGGTGAGTGCTGTGGCGCAGCGTCCATCGGCTCGGCCTTCTCGCCTGCCATCGCGCCGCTGACCGCACTCCGTCGCTGGGAGTGACGAGCCCCGATACAACCGCGCGAACCGTTCTGCCGATCTAGGGTTAGGGGCCGGGCTCTCGCAAAATATCCGGTGGCCGCCCCGACTACGAAGCACTAACTCGTACGCGGTGACTGACCTGCTCCCACCTGCTACGGTACGGTTTCGAGAGCGCGACGCCCGTCCTCTCCACACGCACTGTCGCAGTCGGCTCAGGGCGTGATTTCGACAAAATTTGGCAAAACCAAACCCAAAACACGTTGGGTGTAAACATAGTTAGAAGTTGGACAGTTTATTGTTAGACTTAGTGTACGAGTTACCTTCGTATTATACATTTTTATGGAAAATTTGCACCACTCATCGAGCGACGAAACGAGGGCTGCTCTTGTCCCGCCATTCGAGCCCCTCCACCACCTCCAGCGTGTTGCAGTCCGGGTCTCTGAAGAATATAGCCGGTCGACCGCTCCTGCTCGCGGTGAACGGCACCCCCCTCGCCTCCAGCGCCTCCGTCAGCGGCGCCAGGTTCTTCACGCCGATGCAAAAGTGCCGATCCTTGCCGCCGTGCGCGGGCCTGAACTCGGCATCTGTCGGATCCGGGTTCGGCAGCTCCATCAGGTGGACCATCTCCGGACCCATCATCAGCCACGCGCCGTCGTACGGGAGCTTATCGCTCGGCCTGTCGGGGTTCACGGGCAGGCCGAGGAAATCCCGGTAGAACTCCATGGACGCGGCGAGATCGTGCACGATGACCGCGACGTGGTGCACCCCCTGGATGCCGATGCGCTCGCTCAGCGGGCGGGCGTCCGTTCCCGGGGGCTCGGAGATGACCGACTTCTTGCGCGTGGAGATGCCCACGGACGCGAGGCTGGAGCCGTGCACGACGGATTCTTCGACGATGCCCGAGTGCGCGGCGCCGTCGCCCGACGCGCGGACGGCGACGGAAGATCCAGCGCGGGACGACCGGGCGCGCGAAGCTTGCGGGGTGCGCCGCGCGGCGGGGCGACGGGAGTCGGGGTCGAGGGTAGCCCCGGCCCCGAGCCCAGAGACGGCGACGCGGGCGAGCGCCTGCGGCATATGACGATAAACCACGGAGTGGGCGGGTGCGGTCTCGCGCGGTGCGGAGTGAGGCGAGGAGAAGGTTTCGCAGCGGAACGAGGTTTCATCCGACTCGGATAATAAATCCTCGGAAGCCACCTCAAGCCACAACCCCGGGCTGCATGTCCGCGCCGGGTGTCCGCCTCGCGTCGCCTCTCGCAGCGCGTCGCGTCCTCCTCCTCGCCCCGCGGCGCGTCGCCCGATTTCGAACCCACCGCATGGCGGCGCCCTCCGCGCGACTTCAGTCGATGTCAACCAACGAGGTTGGAGCCGACGATGCGTCGTCCGTGGACGCGGTGACGCGCACCGGTACCTGCCTCTGCGGCGCCGTCTCAGTCGTGCTCACCGGTAAACCAACCGCGGTATCCATATGCCACTGCGTGATATGCCGCAAGCTCTCCGGCGCGCCGTTCTCGGCGCAGGCGTTGGTGAAGGCTACCCAGGTCGCGGTGGTGGCAAACGATGAAGGCGGCGGCGACGCGGCTTCCTCGCTGACGTCTTACGCCTCATCACCCGCCGTCGAGCGTCACAGGTGCGCATCGTGTCAGTCGCCGGTGTACGCCACGCTGGCCAAGGGGAAGATGGCCGCGGTGCCGCTCGCGATGCTCGACGCCGCGAGGGACGACGCGGCGATGGCGCCCACCCATCACATGTACTACGCGGATAGGATCATGGACGTGCCCGACCACCTGCCAAAGTACGTCAAGAGCGCGGGAGGACAGGCGGAGCTGTGGAAAGGGGACTGACGGACGATGCAGAGGGCGCGAGTTTAGCGGGTGGATGCGAGTGTAGCGTGATATCGTAGACGCGGCGTTGTAGTCGGACTCGAGATTTACTTTTTCTGTTAGTTTTTCGAACCGTTCAGCCGCACCGCCGTCGACACTTCGCGCGGGCGCGAGGTCTCCATCGAGATGGCCATCCCCGACTGGCACGACGACGACACGGACGACGAGGACGACGTGCTCCTCGGCGTCGTCGTGTCGCCCGCCGTCCGATCCCCGCGGCGACCCTCCGGGACCGCGACGCGCGATCGGTCGGCGTCGTCGTTGGTGTCCACGCTGGGCAAGCCCGCGGGGCTTTACGGCGGGAGCGTGCTGGGCTTCCACGAGCGCAACGCCGGGACGACCGCGTTCTCCCCGTTCTCCCCGATCGCGCGGACCGCGGGTGGTGCGCCGACCCCGGGGCCTGGACGGATCTCGCTCGCGGGTGGCGGGTCCCCGCGGGTCGCGCGGCTGCGCCTCGACGACGGCGACGAGGATGGGGACTCGACGGGAGGGAGACTCGACGGCGGGAACGAGGGGGACGCGAGCGAGCGCGGTGACCGGGGCGCGCGCGCTTCGCCCTCGGGTCTGCCCGGTCCGTCGCGCGGCCTCGGTATCGGCGGCGCGCGCGCCCTGATCCCGCCCCGATCCCCGTCCCACGCGTGGCCCCCCGAGGCGCGCCTCCACCTCGCCCCCGGGGCCCCGTCCGATCTCGTGGGCGTGGATGGGGTCGCGGTCGACGCGGATCCCGCGGCGCTGGCGTACGGAGACGCGGGGCTTCGCGCGGTGTCACTCGCGCGCAACATCAAGCACCAGCGCGCGGCGTCGCGTCGCGCCGCCGCCGCGCAACGAGCGCGCGTGCGGCAGGAAGCGCTGGAGCTCGAGCTGGGATGGGCGCTGGAGCAGGAGCAGACTGCGAACGCGGAACTCGCGCGGTTCGCGGACGAACTCGCGCGGTCCATCGCGCGGGAGGACGCCGAGGCCGCCGCGAGCGCCGAGAGGGAGGAGCAGCGACAGCTGGACGAGATGGACGCGAGGTGGCGCGCGAGGGACGCGGCGGTGAAGGCTGTGCTCGCGGCGGACGCCGCCGAGTCGGAGAGGCAGAAGCTCGCCGCCGAGGAGGCGGCACGAGCGGCGAAGCGCGCCGAGGAGGAGAAGAAACGGGCGGACGAGGCCGCCGCCGCCGCCAAGAAGGCCGCGGACGAGGCTAAGGCGAAGAAGGAGAGGGAGGACGCGGAGGCCAAGGCGAAGAAGGAGAGGGAGGACGCGGCTGCCGAAGCGGCGAGGCGAGCGGAGGAGGAGCGCCGCACCGGCGTCGTGACCGGCCAGAGACTCCCCTCGGGATCCGTGCCGAAGATCCAGGTCGCCGCCGAGGCGTCTAAGCAGGAGGGCGAGCTCGCCAAGCTCCTCGCCGAGGCGCGCGCGAAGGTTGCCGAGTACAGCACGGCGCCGGCGGCGAAGAGGGAGCGACGGGTGATCAACAACAACATCACGGTTCACGTCCAGCAGATCGCGGCGACCCGGCAGCAGATCGAGAAGAAGGCTGTCGACATCGCGCAGTTCCTGAACGGGTTCCAGGCCGGCTCGATCCAGCGAACGTTCGCCACCATCTCGCTCGCGAAGCGCGTGCTGACGCAGTGCGACTCGCAGGTTTCGAAGCTGAACCGATTCGCGTTTGCGTTGGCGGAGGTTTCCGTCCGCGTCGCCGTCTTTGACGCGACGTTCGGCCAGGTTTTGATCGCGCTCCTGCACGAAGCCTGCGTCCTCGCGGTGCCCAAGTACTACCCGTTCGTCCAGGGCCGGTACGCCAGCGACGACGAGTACTTCAAGCTCATGGGATACGTCGCCGCCGAGGAGCAGCCGAACGATTTACCCGAGGGCGCGCCGCCCAAGCTGGAGACGACGGATAACTTCTGCAGGCGGATCCAGGGTTTCATGCTGTTCTACGCGGCGTACACGCAGTGCGACAACCCGCGGCATCCGCACGGGATAAACCACGCGTGGGCGTGGGCGTCGAGGCTGGTGAACCGGGTCCCGCCCAACAGGTTCTCCGCGACGGCGTTGGAATCGTTCATGAAACACGCCGGGTTCGCGCTGTGGTCGGCGTACGGGGCTCAGTTTGGAAAGATTCTGGACGTCGTCGATCGAGAGTTTTTGCCCACCCTGGAGGCGAAGGACGACGCAGACAGCAGGCCGGTCGTGAGTCGCATGCGAACGTACCTGAACGAGCGAGGGTTCCTGAGAGCTCCGGAGGGTCGGGAGATGCCCAACACGGACACGAGCTCCAACACGCGGCTGTGATTGACGACGCGTTTGGGCGTTGGGCGAACTACTACTAGCAAGATGTTCAACACTCACTATGCTCGCTC
>MDTA01219464.1_pt1 | contig 12931 bp, 15 predicted proteins | sample 811151 | NCBI WGS metagenome assembly MDTA01 (sample SAMN05326648, study PRJNA326480) | marine metagenome | isolation source: seawater | place: Indian Ocean: South | collected 2010 | reverse complement strand
GGCGTAGCCAAGCGGTAAGGCACGGGTTTTTGGTACCTGCATCCTAGGTTCGAATCCTAGCGCCCCAGCCAATTATGAGAATTTTTATAGATAAATTTTTTTTAAGATCAAATAACTTAGACTACATAAGTCAAAATATTAGGGATCTTACCAAAAATACTCCTGCAAAAAAAATTTTTAATGCAATTAATTCTTATTCATCAGAAGCTGAAATTAGATACGTCGGTGGGTTTGTAAGAAAAATTTTAAATAAAGAAAATGTAGATGACATTGATTTGGCTACAAACCTTGATCCTCAACAAGTATCAGAAGCGTTAAAAATAAATAAAATAGAATACTATGAGACTGGATTAAAGTACGGTACTTTAACGGCTGTTGTTGAGGGGCATAAATTTGAAATTACTTCTTTGAGAAAAGATATTTCTAATGATGGAAGACATGCCAAAGTACAATTTACAAAAAATTGGAAAGAAGATGCATCAAGGAGAGATTTTACAATTAATTCAATTTACTCAGATTCCGAGGGAAATTTGTTTGATCCATTTGATGGTAAAAAAGATTTAAAGGAAGGTTCTATAAAATTTATTGGAGATCCTGGTGAAAGAATTAAAGAGGATTATTTAAGAATATTAAGATATCTAAGATTTTTTCTAAAATATTCTAATCAATCCCATAGCTCAGAAGTACTAAAAAAAATAAGATTAAACATTAATGGTCTTTCAAAGTTATCTAAAGAAAGATTGCTAGACGAATTAAAAAAATTTTTAAAAATAGAAATTTTAGAAAAATTGATTAATGATAAGTCAAGCTTAGAAATATTTCTAATTATTTTTCCAGATCTTAAAAATATAGATTTTCTTAAAAAAATTGATTCAAATAAAAAAGAAATATTTAAAAATGCAGATTTTATTTTTTTATTATCATTAATGATAATTGATGAAACAGATAATTTAGATTATTTTTTATTTAAATATAATATTTCTAAAAAGGATCAAAAAAGAATTAAAAATATTGATAATTTTTTTAAAGAAAAGATAAATTCAAAAAGTTTTACAATAAAAAATATGAACAAAATTTTTTATTATCATGGAAAACAATCAGTAATTGATATTTTGAATTATAGAATTATTAAATCTAATAAATTTGAAAATATTTTAATGGAATTGATTGAATCTTATAAAAGTAAGGAAATGCCAATAATGCCCATAGGAGCAGATATTTTGATGAAAAAATATAAGATACCCCAAGGAAAACAGTTAGGATCAAAACTTAAGATAATAGAAGAAGAGTGGGTTAATAATAATTTTAAGATTTCAGACCAGCAGGTCGATAATATAATTAATAACTAAATATATTTTACATCTTTTATTTCAAAGTTTTTAATCCCAGCTGGGGTAGAGATTTCAACTAAATCATTTTTTTTTTTTCCTATCAGACCTTTTCCAATAGGTGATTGAAAATAGATTAATTTTTCTTTTAAATCAGCTTCATCCTTTCCAACAATTTTATAGTTTATTTTTTCACTCGTATCTAAGTTTTCTAAAAAAACGGTTGAACCAAAAATCACTTTGCCATCGTTATTTAACTTTGTAACATCAATAACATTTGCTCTGGCAATTATATCATTAATTTCAGTTATACGACCTTCATTATGAGATTGCTCTTCTTTTGCTGCATGGTATTCAGCATTTTCTTTCAGATCACCATGTGATCTAGCTTCAGCGATAGCGTTAACAATCTCAGGTCTTTTTTTCTCTTTTAAATAAATTAACTCTTCTTTCAGCTTATCTAATCCATTTAAAGTAATTGGTTCTTTATCCATATTATTTCCATTTTGCTAAAGGTGGTAAAGACATTAATATTCCCTCAACATTACCGCCTGTTTGTAATCCGAATTTAGTACCTCTGTCATATAATAAATTAAATTCAGCATATCTTCCTCTTTTAATATATTGAAATTCTTTATCTTTAGAAGTCCACTTTTTTTTTAATTTTTTTTCAATAATTTTTTGAAATATAAATTGAAAAGTAACTCCAACATCTCTGACAAATTTAAAATCTTTTTCAAAATTATCTTTTTTATAATCAAAAAAAATTCCACCTATTCCTCTTGGCTCTTTCCTATGAGGTAAATAAAAGTATTCATCACACCATTTCTTATAATTTGAGTAATAACTTTTGTTATGTCTGTTACACATATTTTTTAATATTTTGTGGAATTCTCTCTTTTCTTTTTGATCAATTTTAGAAGGTGTAACATCTATACCTCCACCAAACCAACTTTGAGTGGTACATATATATCTTGTATTAAAGTGCATTGCAGGAATAAGAGGATTTTTCATGTGCATCACAACAGAAATTCCTGAGGCCCAAAATCGAGGATCTTTTTTTGCTCCTCGAACATCACTTTGAAATTTTTTAGGTAATTTTCCATAAACCTTTGAGAAATTTACTCCAACTTTGTCAAAAACTTTTCCATTTTTTAAAATTTTATATTCACCTCCACCTTCATCTTTTTTATTATCCCTTCTCCAACTAGTCGATTTGAATTTGATTTTGTTATTCTCAAAATTATTAATACAATAACAAATAGAATTTTGTAATGATTTAAACCAATTACTTGTTAACTCTTTCTTAATTTCTAAATCCATCTTAAATCAGTTTAGTTTGTTTTAAACTTTCTGCCAATATGATTGCTACAGATGAGGCAATATTAAGTGATCGCATATTATTTACCATAGGTATTTTTAATCTATTTTTAATTGATTCGTGAATGTGCTTTGGAACACCAGCGCTTTCCCTTCCAAATAAAATAGTATCATTTTTATCAAATTTAAATTTAGTATAAGATATAGATGCTTTAGTGGTCATCAATATTACTCTTTCATTAATTTTTGACTTTAAAAAATGATTTGAGCTTTGATAAAATTTGATCTTTTTTTTGTCCATATAATCCATTACCACCCTCTTAAATCTTTTATCACTTAGTAAAAAACCACAAGGTTCAATGATTTCTAATTTAGCTCCCAAACAAGAACATGTTCTTATAATAGCAGCTGTATTCTGGGGTATATCAGGTTCAAATAGAGCAATTTTAGGCCCTTGATCTTTCAAATTCTGTGTCATTCTATCAGTAGTAAAATTACTATTATATATTATATGAAATCATATATTTAGGTAGAAATATTCTATATTGAGTATATTTAATTAAACTTATTTATGTCTGAAAAAAAAACAAAAAGAAGAGACTTTTTATTTACCGCAACTTATGCTGTAGGAGCAGTTGGGGTTGGAGCAACTATTTGGCCAATGATTGATCAAATGAATCCAGATGCTTCCGTTAAGGCTTTAGCGAGTACTGAGGTTGATGTTAGTGCTGTTAATCCTGGTAAGACCATAACGGTGCTGTGGAGAGGTAAACCAGTTTTTATTCGAAGAAGAACTCGAGAAGAAATAGCAGAGGCAAAATCTGTAAAGCTTGAAGATTTAAAAGATCCTCAAAAAGATGAAGATAGAGCTAAAAATCCAGAGTGGCTGGTTATGTTAGGCGTTTGTACTCATTTAGGCTGCGTACCTCTAGATCAAAAAGGTGATTACAATGGTTGGTTTTGTCCTTGCCATGGATCTCACTATGATACATCTGGAAGAATAAGAAAAGGTCCTGCACCGACGAATATGGAAATTCCAAAATATGAATTTGTTAATGTTAATACAATTAAAATTGGATAATTTTTATGAGTGACCACAATTATATCCCTAAGTCAAAATTTGGAAAATGGTTTAATGATAGACTACCGTTACTTACTCTCGCAAATCATCTGACGGATTATCCAACACCTAAAAATTTGAATTACTGGTGGACTTTTGGTGGAATTTTGACGTTTTGTTTAATTACACAAATTGTTACAGGTTTAGTATTAGCAATGCACTATATAGCACATGCTGATATGGCTTTTGATAGTGTTGAACATATAATGAGAGATGTAAATTATGGGTGGTTGATTAGATACATACATGCCAATGGTGCATCTATGTTTTTTTTAGCAGTTTATATTCATATATTTAGATCTTTATTCTACGGCTCCTATAAAGCACCGAGAGAAATAATATGGATAATAGGTATTATAATTTACTTACTGATGATGGCAGCTGCATTTATGGGATACGTGCTTCCATGGGGACAAATGAGTTTTTGGGGAGCAACTGTAATTACAAATTTATTCAGTGCAATTCCTTTGGTAGGTGAGGGTATAGTTACTTGGTTGTGGGGCGGTTACTCCGTAGATAATCCAACATTGACAAGATTTTTCACACTTCACTATTTAATACCTTTTTTAATTTTAGGTTTAGTTGTTTTACATATTTGGGCATTACACGTTCCAGGAAATAATAATCCTGTTGGTATTGATATTAAAAAACCTTCAAAGGATACTGTTCCATTTCATCCTTATATTGTATTAAAAGACGGTTTTGCATTGTTGATGTTTATAATTGTTTTTGCATTTTTTGTTTTTTATACACCAAACATATTAGGTCATGCAGACAATTATATTGAAGCTGATCCATTAGTAACGCCTGCACATATTGTTCCAGAATGGTACCTATTACCTTTTTATGCAATTTTAAGATCGGTTCCTGATAAACTTTTAGGGGTAGTCGCGATGTTATCAGCTATTTTTATTTTGGTGGCCCTTCCTTGGTTAGATACTTCAAAAATTAGATCAGCAGTTTTTAGACCTTTATATAGACAATTTTATTGGATCCTAGTAGCTGATGTTTTGATTTTAGGTTATGTGGGGGCTATGCCAGCAGAAGGCTTGTATTTATTAATAGCCAGAGTAGCTACAGCATATTATTTTTTACATTTTTTAGTAATATTACCCGTCTTAGGTTTTAAGGAAAAGACTCTCCCTATTCCATTAAGTATTACTGAACCTGTATTGGGGGGATCTCCAAATTTAGCAGCGGCAAAAAATATAGAAAGTTTTAGGGATAAGTGAAAAATTCCCTAAAAATAATTTTTTTTGTTCTTATTTTTATTGGAGCTTCGCATAACTCTTACTCTGCAGAAAAAGTTGAATATTTAAAAACTAATTGGAGCTTTAAGGGACCATTTGGAAAATTTGATAGAGGAGCTCTTCAAAGAGGTTATCAAGTTTATACAGAGGTATGTTCATCATGTCATTCTATGAAATATTTAAGTTATAGAAATTTAGCTGAAAAAGGTGGACCAGAATTTACTGAAGCACAAGCAAAAGCAATCGCTGCTTCTTTTGAAGTAAAAGATGGACCTAATTCTGACGGAGATATGTTCATGAGAACTGGAAAATTATCTGACAAATTTGTTATGCCTTATGAAAATGTCAAGGCAGCCCAAGCAGCTAATGGTGGGGCCTATCCTCCCGATATGTCTGTTTTAGTAAAAGCAAGAGGAGGTGGAGTAGATTATATTTATTCCTTACTCCAAGGGTATGAAGATCCTCCAATAGGTATAACTTTAGATGATGGAGTTTATTATAATAAATACATGTATGGTAATAAAATAAAGATGGCAAATCCTCTTTCCGATGGATTGATAGAGTATGGAGATGGAACTAAAGCAACAGTTGAACAAATGTCAAAAGATGTAACTACATTTTTGATGTGGTCAGCTGAACCTCATTTAGAAACAAGACACCGAATGGGTTTTAAAGCAATTGTTTATTTGATAATTCTTACAATCTTAGTTTATTTTAGTATGAAGAAAGTTTGGTCACGTATTGAAACGAAAGTTTAATACATCGCCATCTTTAACAACATAATCTTTTCCCTCTAAACGCATTTTACCATTTGTTTTAGAATTCAGCCAGCCCTCATTTGAAATGAAATCTTCATAGGAAATAGTTTCGGCTCTAATAAAACCTTTTTCAAAGTCGCTATGTATTTCACCTGCAGCTTTTGGAGCAGTGCAATTTTTTTGGATTGTCCATGCTCTAGTTTCTTCTGGTCCAGAGGTGAAATAAGTTTCTAATTCAAGAATTTTATAACCTTTTTGAATTAACGAGTCTAATCCAGTTTTTTTAAGACCAATCATTTCCATATATTTTTTTTTTTCATTTAAATCTAATTCATTTATTTGATTTTCTATATCTGCAGAAATAATTATGGTATTTTCAAGCCCATACTTATTAACAATTACATCAGTATAATTATTACCATTTTGAATACTTTTTTCATCTACGTTGCAAACAAATATTTTAGGTTTTAATGATAATAAGCCGCTTTGATTAAGTTTTTTTTTATCAAATTCATTTCTCAATTTAGAAAAATCCTCATCATTATTTATGCAATCTAAGGATATTTCAAGAATTTTTAATTGATCCTCATCAATGCTTTTTTTGTTTTTTTTTTCAAGTCTTTTATTAATGGACTCAATATCTGCAAGCATCATTTCTGTTTCTATAATTTCGAGGTCTCTTAAAGGATCAACAGTTGGGTTTACATTTTGAATATCATCTGAATCAAAGCATCTTATCATATGTATAATTGCATCAACTTCCCTGATATGTGATAAAAATTTATTCCCTAAGCCCTCACCCTTAGAGGCACCTTTAACTAAACCAGCAATATCAACAAAAGAAATAGTTGTGTTAATAATTTTTTTAGAATTTGAAATTTTTGCTAAATTATCTAATCGAAAATCTGGAACAAGAACAATACCAACGTTAGGTTCAATTGTGCAGAATGGAAAGTTTTCTGCCTGTGCCTTATTTGAATTTGTTAATGCATTGAAAAGTGTAGATTTACCAACATTTGGGAGACCAACTATTCCACACTTAAAACTCATTATTTATTATTTACAGTGCTAGAAAATAAGTCTAATTTTTTTTCAATAAGAATGGAAATTGACTCAGTTATATTTTTCAAGATTTTTTCAATCCCCAAATTTTCATCCTCATCAAAGTTCTGCAAAACATAATCTGCAATTTTTGTGTTGCCCTGAGGTTTACCAATTCCAATCCTAACTCTGGAATAATCTTTGCCTATAAATTTGTCAATTGAATCGATCCCGTTATGCCCAGCACTTGAACCACCAAATTTTGTCTTAATTTTTCCAAATTCTACATCAAGGTCATCATGAAAAACAATTACATCCTCTACATTAATTTTGAAATATTCGATTAGCTCTCGTATACAAACTCCCGAATTATTCATAAAGGTTAATGGCTTGATAGCATAAACTTTCTTATTTCCAATATTTCCAGTAGTCAATAATCCTTTAAATTTTGGTTTTTGTTTTGAAAGCCCAAATTTTTTATTAATTGAGTCGATAATTTTAAATCCAACATTATGACGATTATTTTCACTATCAGGAGTTGGATTACCTAATCCTACGAATAAAAGCATAATTTAATGGATTAAATTCTCAAAATTGTTCGATTATTTTTTTTCGTCAGAAGATTTTTTATCAGTTGATTTTTTATCTTCTGCATCTTTTTTTTCACCTTTTGCTCCATCTGCACCTGGCTTTTCTCCATCTGTAGATGTAGCTGCAGCCACTCCATCTGTTCCTTCAGCCCCTTCTTCACCTTCAGTAGCTTCAGCTTCAGCAGGTTTTTCAGGTTCCTTCATTACAGTTGGTGCTGCAAGAGTTGCTATTACAAAATCACGTCCTTGAATTGTTGGTGTAACTTCTGTATCCAATTTTACTGATGAAATTTTGAAACTCTCACCAATATCAATACCATCAAGATCTAAAGTTAAGCTTTCAGGTATTTTTTCACTTGGACATTTCAACTCTACTTTTCTTCTAACAATATTTAAAACACCACCTCTTTTCAGGCCTGGAGATTTTTCGTGGTTAATAAAATTCACTGGAACTTCAATTTTTATTTTTACACCTGGTAATACTCTTAAAAAATCAACATGAGTTGGTTCATCACTAATGATATGATATTTAACTTCTCTTGGTAAAACATTTTGAGCTTTACCTTCAACATTTAGACTAATAATATTTGATAAAAAATTTTCTTTGTCAATTAGTACTTTTAAAAGTTTTTTTGATATAGAAATTTTTTGATTTTGTTCTTTTCCACCATAAACAATTGCTGGAATATTACCACTCTTTCTTATGGTATTTAGCTGACCTTTAGATGAATTATCTCTAATGTTTGCTTCTAATGAATTCATAAAACAGAGTTTTTTAACCCATGTTTATAAATAATCAAGGTAATTATTTAAATAAATCAGAAACTGATGTTGAGTTAGATATTCTTTTTATTGCCTCACCCATAAGAGCAGAAATAGGTAAAACTTCTATATTTTTAACATTTTTTGTTTTTTCACCATTATCAATCGTGTCTGTAATTACTAAATTTTTGATAACTGAGTTTTTAATTTTTTTAACAGCATCCCCACTTAGAACTCCATGAGTTATATAAACATAAACGTCTTTAGCACCCCTTTTTTTTAGTGCTTTGGCTGCATTGACAATAGTGCCACCAGAGTCGATAATATCATCTACTATTATACAAGTTTGATTTTTTACATCCCCAATAATATTCATAACTTGTGAATGACCAGGTTTTGGTCTTCTTTTATCAACAATCGCAAGACCAACATTGAGAATTTTTCCAAGTGCTCTAGCTCTTTCAGTTCCGCCTACATCAGGAGCTACACAGATAATTTTATTACTTTTTATTTTTTTTCTTACATGTCTAGCAAAGATTGGTGTTGCAAAAAGATTATCTACAGGAATATCAAAAAAACCTTGAATTTGACCAGCATGTAAATCAACAGTGACCACCCTATCCGCGCCAGCTTTTGTAATTAAATTTGAGACTAATTTAGCTGATATGGATGTTCTTGGAACTACTTTGCGGTCTTGTCTGGCATACCCAAAATATGGAATTACAGCAGTTATATTTTTTGCAGAAGATCTTTTAAGAGCATCAATGCATAATAATAATTCCATTAAATTATCATTTGCAGGAGATGAAATTGATTGAACTAAAAAAATGCTATTACCTCTTATATTTTCATTTATTTCAACATAGATTTCACCATCAGCAAATTTTCTAATACTTGAGTTTACTAATTTTGTTTTTAAATATTTAGCAATATTTTTACTTAAAACTTTATTGCTATTTCCTGTTAATAATTTCATTGAAAAGTTTACTTAATCATAATTATTGAAATATTTCTACCATAATCATTATGTTTTAATCTAGCAGATCTTCTTGCACTAAAAAAATTATTTTTTTTGTCAAAAGTATCTATATTTATTGTGTCTATATTTGCGATTTTATTCAATTTAAGTTGAAAATTAACAAAATGGGGTAGATCAAAATAAATAAGATTTTTTTTCTTTTTAAAAAAGATTATATTTTTTTTGTCTTTTTTAGTGAATTTAATTTGAAAATCTTTTTTTACATTATAGCTATTTTGTCTAATGCTGGGGCCTATAGCTGCTATAATATTTTTTTTTTCACACCCAATTTTTAACATAAATTCTATAACCTTTTTTATTATATCTTTAAATGCACCTTTCCATCCAGCATGAATCGCAGCAATAATGTTTTTTTTTTTATCATATAATAAAATTGGTACACAATCGGCAGTTAAAATTGCAATTGGAATTTTTTTTTGATCAGTGATAATAGCATCTGCTTTAATTTTATTTTTTTGAAATTTAAAATCTTTATCTATAAAAACGAATTTATTACTATGTATCTGATGAACAAAAAAAATGTTTTTTGTTTTTTTACTAATTTTTTTTCTTACAATTTTTAAATTTTCTTGAACTATTTTTTTTTTATCATTTGAACCGATACCGCAATTTAAACTTCTGTATATACCTTTTGATTTACCTCCAATTCTATTAAAAAAACCATGAAAAATATCTTTTTGTTTAGATAATTTTTTTGATGTTATCAAATTTAAAAACCTAATTTAAAATTGTTATTTTTTTTTTTTATGAACATAACTTTAAATAATGTTCCCATTTGTTTCTTATCTATTAGCCTTTTTAACCTGAGAAATATGTCTGCTTTTTTCAAAAAACTTTTGTTTTTAGATATAATTTCTGCCCTTTGATTTATTCCCAATTTAATTAAAAATTTTTTTTGAGTAGTTAAGTTATTTGTTAAACCACCCATTTTATCTATAAATTTTTTAAAAAGTTCAAAATTAATATTATGTGTAATGTCTATATTTCCAATATCTTCTAAAATATTGGCAAATTTATGATTTGAAATTGCTTTTAAAGTATTTTTCATTTTTTTATTAGTATATCCATAATCTATCAATAGTAATCCACCATTATTTTTTTTTATTATTTCAGATATTTCTCTCAAGTATTCAAATCCAACTTCTGAGTATTCTATAAAGTTTTGATTTATTGATATTTTAAAATTAATTTTTTTTTCAATTTTTTTAATATTTATCTCTTTATCAAAAAAAAAAGTTTTTTTTTTTCTTGAAATCTTAACAAATTTTTCAAACCATAGATTATTTCTTTTTTTGAATTGTTTTATAGCAATTGAATCAAAAAATTCATTAGCAATGAATATACTGGGTATTTTTTTAATTTTATCAATTTTATTAACCCAAAAAATTTTGTTTTCATTCAATTTTTCTTTTTGAACTTTTATTAAATAAGGACTTTTTTCATGTATCATTAAATTACATGAATTAAAGAAATGTGGAAATTTTTTGAAACTTTCAATAAGAACTTTCATCATTTCGCCATTTCCTGCCCCAAGTTCGATCAAGTTAAATTTTTTAGGAGAACCCAAGTTTTCCCAAAAACTTATAACCCAGACAGCTATCATTTCAGAAAAAAGTCTAGAAATATTGGGTGCAGTTATAAAGTCTCCTTCTTTACCAAAAGGATTTCTCTTCATGTAATAACCAAAATTTTTATCATAAAGACTTAAATTAATAAATTCATCCAGTGGTAGATTAAGATCTTTTTTTAATTTCATATTTAGCAATTATTAAATAAATACCTATAATAAAAAAAATTAAGCTAATAATTTGACCCATAGTAAGACTAAAGAACAGATAACCTAATTGTTTATCTGGTACTCTTAAAAATTCAATTACAAACCTAAAAAAAGAGTAAAAAATTAAAAATAGACCAGAAATTAATCCTGGAGTTTTCATAAATTCTTTTTTTCTGAAATAAATTAATATTAAGAATAATATTATACCTTCAAAAATTGCCTCATATAATTGAGATGGATGTCTACTCAAATTGTCAACTTGAATAAATTTAACACTCCAAGGAAGATTAGACTCAATTCCATATAATTCAGAATTTATAAAATTTGCCAGTCTTCCAAAAAATATTCCTATCGGTGCCACAATAGAAACTATGTCCAAATAAATAAGAGTATTTTGATTATTTCGCTTTGCAAATAAAATACTTACTATAATTACTCCAATCACACCTCCATGAAATGACATACCACCCTCCCAAATCTTAAAAATATCAGAAAAGTTATCTAAATAATAAGAAGGATTATAGAATATAACATAACCTAATCTACCACCTATAATGATACCTAAAATTAGATACGTAATAAAATCATCAAATTTTTCTTTTATTTCAAAATTTGATATGAAAATCTTTTTACTTAAAATCCATCCAATTAAAATACCAAGAATATATGCTATAGAATACCATCTTATTTCAATAGAAAAAATTTGAATTGCAACTGGGTCAAAATTATTGATGAACATTATTCTATATAATTATAAGCTATAAAAAAAATAAGTAACTATAAATATTATATGAAAAATTCAAAACTTATAATTGACAAGTTAGCCAAATTATTTGAACAAGGTTTAGTCTCATCGAAAGATCTCACTGATGAGTTAATCAATATTTTAAAATCAAAAAGAGATGAACTAGTTTTTAAAATGAAGTTAACAAGTAAAGATGAATTTGAAATATTATCTAAAAGAGTTGAAAATCTTGAAAAAAAAATTGAACAATTAAGAAATCAAAAAAGAGTGAAAACTAAACGGGCAAAAAGATCTTAACACCCAATCCACCAAAAGAAGATTTTTCCAGTTTTATATTACCACCATGAGATCTAATAATATCAGAAGCAATTGATAGACCTAAACCAACACTAGATTTAGTTTCAGCTCTTCCTTTATCAATTTTATAAAATGGTTTAAAGACGTTTTCAAATTCTTTTTCTGGTATTCCTGGACCATTATCTTCAATGTTTATAAAAAGATTATTATTATTTTTTTTTAAGGCTATAGAAACCTTATCTCCATATTTAATAGCGTTATCAATTAAGTTATTAATACATCTTTTTATTAAATTTTTTCTACCATTAATAAAAATATTAGATGCAAGGTTTTTAGAAATATTTTTATTATCATATTTTTTAATTAAATCAGATATTAAATTGCTAATATTAAAATTTTCATTTTTTTCTAAATAAGAAGAACTAGTGAATTGAAGGTATTCATTTAACATTTTTTCCATTTCGTTGATATCTTCAGATAATTTATTTGCTAATTCTTTATCCTTGATAAATGCTATTTGTAATTTCATTCTTGTAAGAGGAGTTCTTAGATCATGACTTATTCCAGATAACATTTCTGATCTTTGTTTTAAATGTCTATTAATTCTTTTCCTCATTTTATCGAATTCATAACCCGCTTGTCTTATTTCGGAAGCACCTGAAGGTTTAAATTCTTCAATTTCTTCTCCTTTTCCAAATTTTTCTGCAACTCTTGCTAAATTTGTTATTGGTCTTGTTTGATTTTTTAAAAATATTAAAGATATTAGAACCACAATTATCGCTGGGACAGTTATCCAAAGACCAAAAATCCTAGCAGAGGAGCTAGTGACTCTATCTTTGGGAACTAAAAATTTAAAATATCCAGATTGATATTTAATCCTTAAATCGATTAATTCTTTATAACT
>MDTA01215382.1_pt1 | contig 12933 bp, 16 predicted proteins | sample 811151 | NCBI WGS metagenome assembly MDTA01 (sample SAMN05326648, study PRJNA326480) | marine metagenome | isolation source: seawater | place: Indian Ocean: South | collected 2010 | reverse complement strand
TCAAGTACATTTTGCATGAAATTTAACATTACTTTGATAATAATGAGGACCAAGATGGGTCTGAGGCATCAGTTTTTGTGGAAAGCCTTCTTTCATTATAACCTGTAATATCTATTGACCATAATTTTGCTGAAAAGCCCTCACCTCTATCTCCGGCTTTTGTTTCCCTGTAAAAAACTAATACTCTACCATTAGGAGACCACGAAGGAGCCTCTTGATAATAGTTTTCTGTCAGCAGTCTTTCGCCAGTTCCATCTATTCTCATTACTCCTATATAGAATCTTCCTTTATGCATCTTTGTAAACGCAATCAAATCTCCTCTCGGAGACCAAACTGGTGTACCGTAAATTCCTTTGCCAAAAGTAACTCTTTTAACATTGCTGCCATCGCTTCGCATTACATATATTTGTTGTAAGCCACTTCTATCAGAGTTGAACGCGATAAATTTTCCGTCAGGTGAAAATGATGGAGAGGTATCAATTGATGAATGTTCAGTAATTCTTTCTACTAATCTTGTTTCTAAATCCATTGTAAAAATATCTGAATTACCATCTTTAGCAAAACTCATAATTATTTTTTTTCCATCAGGCGAGAATCTCGGAGCAAAGGTCATTCCGGGAAAATTACCGACCACTTCCTGCGTTCCAGTTTCTATGTCTAGTAAATAAACCCTAGGCATATTTCTAAAATAAGACATATATGTAACCATTTGATTAGTTGGATTAAATCTGGGAGTCAAAACAAGCTCGTTTCCTAAGGTTAGATATTTTGTATTAAAACCATCTTGGTCCATAATTGCTAATTTTTTCACCCTTTGACTTTTTGGACCACTTTCAGCAACATAAATAATTCTTGTATCGAAATAACCCTCCTCCCCAGTTAATCTTTCATATATCTTATCTGAAATAATATGAGCAACCCTTCTCAAGTTAGAGGGAGTTGTTGTAAATGCTAGCGCTGTCATTTCTTGTGCGGCCGTTAGATCCCAAAGTCTAAATTCAACTTTTAACTTTTGATCTTTTACCAGAAGTTTGCCTGTAACTAATGCTTGAGCTTTTATTAAACGCCAATCTTCAAATCTCGGTTTTAAATGGGCTATATCAGGTTTTTGTACAAAAGCGTCCTTTTGAAGTGGATTGAATAGTCCGGTATTTTTAAAATTCTTTTCTATTATTTTAGATATCTCTGCACCTAAATCTTTGATTTTTAAATCTTTATAAGCCTCCGACTTAATATCAACATGAAGTGGTGACACAGCGATTGGTAATGGGTCTAAATTACCTCTTGTAATATCTACCTCAATTAAAGCCATTAAATAATTTGAAAATAGAAAATTAATTAAAAGAATATAAATAATTTTTTTCATATCACCCCTTGAGCATTTCAGTTGGGTTAAAGTTTAATTGAATATCTTTCCAATTTTCATAGCCTGTTGGAGGAACTTTTAAAGGTTGACATAATCTTACTGCTCTAAGAGCACTTTCCGCTAGAGCTTTATAAAATTTTTGTCCAGGACTGTTCATTCGCTCATGGTCTAATATTTCAGATCTCATTATTGTACCGTCTTTTTTTAATTGAAGTTTAATTCTCACAAGTAAATTTTGGTCATAAGGTAATCCTAAAGGGATACTCCAGCAACCAAATATTTGTGCTCTTAATGCATCTTCCTCTGATAAAGTAAGTCCAGTAGCAAAAGAATTTTTTTTACTACTTTGCGTAATTTTATTATCATCTGCTTTTTTTACGGCCTCTGTCTCTTTAGCTTTATCTATTAAAGCCGCAATTTGATTAGTGTCAATAATTTCTTTTTTTTCAAACTCAGAAGACTGTCTAATCTGTGGTTTAATTTCCTCTGGATTTTGTTTTTTTTTAACTATATTTTTTTGTTCTTTTTTTTCGTTCGGTAAAGGAATTCTGTCTGGTTTTTCTTTTGCTTTTGCAGCCGGTGGAGCTTGCTCAGAAACAACTCTCTCGTCCTCTTTTTTTTTTGTCTCTTCAATAATTTTTCTCGCTTTGGGAGCAAATGGTATATTTGTTTTGTCTGAAATTTGAATTAATTCAACTGATACTATTGGAGGTAAATTGACTGGTTCTCTAAGCATAAAAGGCAAGCTTAAAACGGTTAGAATTATCATTATTGAGTGAAAAGTAATTGAATAAATTAAACTTCTTAGCATACTTCATCCTAATTTTTATATGGTTCAGAAATCAAGGCAACTTTTGAAAAACCAGCGCCGGATAATGTGCCCATTACTTCTAAAACTCTTCCGTAATTAATGTTTTTATCACCTCTTACGTATATTCTTGTGTCAGTTCGATTTTTTGCAATTGCTAATAGCTTAGGAACCATTTTTTGATAAGTAACTTGATGTTCTTGAATATAAATCTCTCCCTTTGAATTTATACTAATTGTCAATGGTTCTTGATCGTCTGGAAGCGAGTCTGCAGCTGACTCTGGTAAGTCTACTTGGACACCAACTGTTAATAAAGGAGCCGTTACCATAAATATTATTAAAAGAACTAACATTACATCTACAAATGGAGTTACATTGATTTCACTCATTGGTTCGTTCCTTGAGCGATTTAATTTGAATGCCATTTTAGATTATTGATAAAAATCTTTTAGAGAAATTATCTATTTTTGAAAAATATCTTCTAGAGTCACTATTAAACTTGTTGTATGCTACCACCGCTGGTATTGCAGCTAACAAACCTAAAGCTGTAGCAAATAAAGCTTCAGCTATTCCCGGAGCAACGATTGCTAAACTTGTATTTCTTGATATTGCTATAGATTGAAATGAATTCATTATTCCCCAAACTGTTCCAAATAAACCTATAAAAGGTGCAGTTGAACCAATAGTAGCTAAAAAAGTAAAATTTTTCTCAACTTTTTTTAATTCAGTGTCAGTTGCTATTTCCAAAATTCTTTCTACTCTTGCGGTTTGCACGGCTGAAGATTGCCTTTTCGTTTTAATTAATTCAGCCATCGCTGCTTTAAAAATAAGTGTTGCTGGATCTTTTGAATTTACCGGAAGATTATTATTAAAACTCTCTGCAGATTTTGCCTTCCAAAATTTCTTCTCAAAGTCTTCTGTTGATTTATTTATAGATTTGAATAGTTTAAATTTATCAAATATTAAAGCCCAGGAAAATATAGAACTAAATATTAATAAAATAATTACAAATTTTACTACAAAATCTGCTCTTAAAAAAAGACTCAATAATGTGAAGTCTGAAGCGCCTCCGAGGCCTACAACTTGTGTTGCAATATCTTGTTCCATTGAAATTAATTACTTTTAGATTGTGTCATGAATTTGGCGTATTTATACCTAATTGCAACTAATTGTTACCTTTTAGTCTTGTATCATAATAGTATCTAGCTATTAAGATAGCATCAGATTTATTTACATCCTTTTTTTTAGTCAATTGACTCGATAAAGCAGGATACATTTCAATTACTTTAGTTCTACTTGAATCTTTTGAGGAATTGATCAACTCAAAATATTTTTTCCATTTTGAAGGCCTAACAAAAAAAATTGGTAGGCTTAGCGCTGCGCAAACACCTTTGATTGCTCCAAAGGTTTGACCAAAATTAAACATACTGGTAACACCTTGACCAGGCATTGCATTTACTTGTTCTACCACAACAGCTATCTCTTCATGGTTAATCGTGTTTTCTTTAATTATATTAACTAATTGAGCACTATTTAGCTGTTTCTTATTTTTTTTTCCTTCAGCCATCACTGGCATATCATACAAACTAATTACTTTTTTATTTTCTAGAATGGCTATTGCTCCACTAAGACCAGGGTCTATGCCTAATATCTTCATTTTTTAATTTTCTATTTTTGCATTTGTAAATATATTCTGTACATCGTCTAATTCCTCCAAAGCACTTAATAATTCTATCATTTTTTTGCTTTGTTCTTTATTTAACTCGAGAGAGTCTAGTGCCCTCCATTCAATTGCTGAGTGTGCTAAATTTTTTATTTTTTTTTCGAGCTCTATTTTGATTTTATAAAAATCCTCTTTTTTCGTTAAAATTTCATGAAATCCCTCAATTTTGAGACAATCTTTCGCCCCAGAATTTATTGCTATTTCAAAAATTTCTTCCTCACTAATTTTATTTTTTTCAATGTGAATAACACCAAAGTTGTTAAACATATGCGTTGTAGAACCAGACTCTCCTAAACTCCCACCATTTTTTTGTAAAACAGTTCTTATACTAGATGCTGACCTATTTTTATTGTCAGTTAGAGTCTCAATTACCAATGCAGTATTAAAGGGTCCAAATCCCTCGTATCTTAAATTTTCATAATTTTTGTCTCCTGATATTTCCGATTTACTAATCGCTCTTGATATGTTGTCTTTAGGCATATTCGCATGTTTTGCAGCTTGAATAGCAGTTCTTAATCTTGGATTCATATCTGGATCTTTATCTCCTAATTTTGCTGCTACAGTTATTTCTCTGGAAAGTTTTGAGAATATTTTAGATCTTTCTTTGTCAGCTCTACCTTTTTTATGCTTAATGCCTGCCCAATGAGAATGTCCTGCCATAGCTATTTATCTAAGTTTCCCCCTAAAATTAATCTAGTCACCTTGTTTGCTAAACCAGTTTCTTCATCCGCTTCCACAATAATACCTGATAATGTGCCTTCTCCTTCAGAGGGAAAGTGTCTTACCACATCTTTTTGCTTTAAAAATTTTTTTAATGAGTTTTCCTTATTCATACCAATTACTGAATCGTAGTCGCCACACATCCCTATATCAGTTTGATAAGCTGTACCTTTTTCAAGAATTCTAGTATCCGCAGTTGGTACATGTGTATGAGTTCCAACAAAACATGTCGAGGATCCATCAAAAAAATAACCCATTGCCATTTTTTCACTTGTAATTTCACCATGAAAATCAATTATAGAAAAATCTACATTTTTTTTTAAAATAATTTTCTTACAAATATCTTTTGCAGTTTCAAAAACATCTTTTGTTTTTTTCATGAAAACATTTCCCATCAAGTTTACAACTCCAATTCTATATTTTTTATTTTTTGTCATGTAAATTCCATAACCTTTGCCCGGGGAGCCGTCCACCATATTCGCTGGCCTTAGTAGTCTACTTTCGTTTTCAATATACTTAGCAGTCTCTTCTTTGTCCCAAATATGGTTTCCAGAGGTAATAACATCAATACCTAGTGCAAAAAATTCTCCAGCCACGTCATTTGTAATTCCTTTTCCATCTTCAGCCGCGTTTTCACCATTGATAACAGAAAAATCAATTTTATTATTTTTAATAATTTGGGGAAGATTTTTTTTTAAAGCTTTTCTTCCGGATAATCCCACAACATCACCTAGGACTAAAATTTTCATTATATCATGCCTTTTTCTGTAATTATGAAGTCTAATTTAAAATCTTTCTTATTAACAGGCAGGTTATGATGTTTTTGAAAAGAAAAAGCAACACCAACTGTTAGTGTTTTTTTATATCTCTTAATGTAGGTTTTTAAAAATTTATCGTAATACCCTCCGCCATAACCAATTCTATTTTTTTTAATATCAAATGCTAATAAAGGCACTAAAATAACTCTTGGATATATTTTTTGTGATGACTTTGGTTCTGGTATACCGTATTTGTTAAGTATTAAAATATCATTTTTATTCCATTTGTAAAAATCCATTTCTTTGTTTTTTTTTATTTTAGGTAAAGAAAAATTAAAGTTTTTAAAATAATCGACTTCAAGAATTTTCAGAATATTTACTTCAAAATTATTTGGATAAAACAAAGAAATATTTATTTTCTTTTTTATTTTCTTTTTTTTTATTAAACTAATGAGAGGTTTAAAAAAAGACCTATTTATTTCAAAAAAATATTTTTTTCTTTTTATTAAATAACTCTTCCTGATAAACCTTTTTTTATCCATTTATTGTATTTTTGAAATGGACTCTGTATTTGAAATAATTTTTTCTAATGATTGTGTAGTCTTATCCAGCATTGACTCGTAAAGATTATTGTTTTTCTCAATCATATTCTTAAACTTTTCTAATTCATCATTCAGCTTTTGAATTTCTAAATCTTTATCTTTTTTATATTGTATAGCTAATGATTTAATTTCTTTAAATTTATTAGAGATTTCATCAAGTTTACTTTTTTGTTTTACCACTTTTTCTTTTAAATCAAAGTACTCATCTATTAATTGTATGGTAGTAATTAGTAGAAGCTTATTCTCCCCAATATTCCCAAGCTTATCTTTTAATTCGGAGTATTTTTTATCGAGAAATTTAGTTAATTTTTTTAAAGACTCTTCTTGGCCGTCATCGCATGAAAGCAAATAGTCTTTGTTATTAAATTTGACGTTTACGTTTGCCATTTTTCAATTTCGGATACTAAATTTTCCGTCTCCTGACTTAATTCCTCGATTTCTTGATTAAAACTATCTTCTATTTGTGATCTTTTGTTTACTTCAGATTGCAAACTTAAAATTTTTTCTTTCAAATGCTTGTGTTCTCTTAATAATTCTTGATTTTTACTTTCGATCTCAATTTTTTGTCTTAATATTTCATTTTTTTCAGTTTTTAATTTTTCAACTTCGTAATGAGGCTGTGAATAAGTTAAAGTTAATGAACTAAGTTTATTAATTAGTTGGTTTAAATTTTTTTCTTTTTTTTCAATTATGCTCATAAAATAATATATCATATTATTGATATACTTTGTTTAAGTCTATATAGGTTATAAAAAGTGAGCGTAAATTTTAATCAATTATCTAATGCAGTTAGATTTTTATCAATCGATGCTGTACAAAAAGCAAATTCTGGCCATCCAGGTATGCCAATGGGTATGGCAGATGTTGCTACAGTTCTTTTTAAATACCACCTGAGGTTTAATCCGAAAAATCCAAGATGGATTAATAGAGATAGATTTATTTTATCAGCAGGTCATGGCTCTATGTTGCTCTACTCTTTGCTTCACCTAACTGGGTACAAAAGTATATCTATTGAAGACATTCAAAATTTTAGACAGTTAAATTCCATTTGTGCCGGTCACCCAGAATATAGAGAGGGAACTGGAATTGAAACAACTACTGGACCATTAGGCCAAGGTTTAGGTAATGCAGTTGGTATGGCGATAGCTGAAGAAATTTATAGAAAAAAATTTGGTTCAAGTGTTATTAATAACAAAACTTATGTGATTGCAAGTGACGGAGATCTTATGGAAGGTATCAGTCATGAGGCAATGAGTTTAGCTGGGCATCTAAAATTAAAAAATTTAATAGTTTTTTTTGATAATAATAAAATATCTATAGACGGTTCTACTTCCTTAAGTGTTTCTGATAATTATAAAAAAAGATTTGAAGCTTATGGTTGGAATTTTTTAGAAATAAATGGACATAATGAAAAACAAATATTCAAAGCAATTACGAAAGCATCAAAATCTAAAAAACCTACTGTTATATCTTGCAAAACAGTTATTGGCTTTGGATCTCCAAATAAATCTGGGAAAGCCTCTTCGCATGGATCTCCTTTAGGTGATGATGAAATTGCCTTAGTCAGAAAAAAACTTAAATGGAATAATAAACCATTTGAAATTCCTCAAGAGATATTAACTGAATGGAGAAAAATTGGAAAAAGAGGTGAGCAATTAGAAAAAAAATGGCAAAAAACTATCGATAATATAAATCCAAAAATTAAAAGTGACTTTGAGAAAAACTATTTGAAACCTGATTTAGAAGGTTTAGAAAATTTAATTGAAAAAGAAAAAACTAAGTATTTTGAAACAAAACCAACCCTAGCTACTAGGCAATGTTCAATGGCAACAATTGAAAGTATTTCAGCTTTACTACCACAACTAATTGGTGGCTCTGCTGACTTGAGCGGCTCAAATAATACAAAAACAAATAATTCAAAAATTATAAATTCTAAAAATTTTAATGGAAATTATATTCATTACGGAGTAAGGGAGCACGGTATGTCTGCGGTGATGAATGGTTTGGCCCTTTATGGAGGAATAATTCCATTTGGTGGGACATTTTTAATTTTTTCTGACTATAGCAAACCTTCTATTAGATTATCTGCTTTAATGGGTTTGAGAGTAATATATGTGTTTTCCCATGACTCAATTGGTTTGGGAGAAGATGGCCCTACTCATCAACCTATCGAACAACTTACAGGACTTAGAGCAATACCAAACTTAAATGTTTTTAGACCTGCAGATATTAATGAAACTCTAGAGTGTTGGGAGATAGCTTTAAAAAGTAAAGACACTCCTAGTGCGATAGCCTTATCAAGACAAAAAGTTCCCTATATCAATCCCAAAAATACAAAAGAAAATAAATGTGAAAAAGGAGCATACGTAGTTAAAATTACATCTCATGAAAGCAGTGTAACTATCATAGCATCAGGTACTGAAGTTGATTTAGCTTTAAAAGTTCAAAAGAAGCTTGAGGAAAATAACATTCACTCTAAAGTCGTTTCCATGCCTTGTATGGAACTTTTTGACAAACAATCTGAAGATTTCCGCAAAGATATTGTAGAAGAAAATTCGTTAGTTGTTACATTGGAAGCAGGGAATGTTATGTCTTGGCAAAAGTATATTAAAAATAAAGGGATAAATATTGGTATAAACCGGTTTGGAGAAAGTGCACCTTATAAAGATGTTTATAATTATTTTGAATTGTCAGAGGAGAAGATAACTAATTTCATTCAGAAAAAGATAAGACAATAATTTAAATTAATGGATAAAATAAATTTTTTTCCTGACAATCTAGATGTTCAAAACAAAAAAATAATTCTACGATTAGATTTAAATGTTCCTATTAAAAATAGAATAATCGTTGATGACACGAGAATAATTTTGTGCCTACCTTTCATAAAAAAATTAATCAAAAAAAAAGCTAAAGTTATTATTATCAGCCATCTCGGGCGACCGAAAGGTATAAAAGATCCCTCTCTATCTTTGACACCTATTTACAAATATCTTAAGGAAAAACTTCAAACTAATGTTTATTTTTTCATTGGAAATTTTGATAATGAGGTAAAAGAGAAATTTTCTCACTTAAAAGAGGGAGAAGTAATATTAATTGAAAATATAAGGTATTTTAAAGAAGAAACAGAAAATGATGAAAATTTTTCAAGAAAATTAGCCTCACTTGGTGACGTATATATTAATGACGCTTTTTCATGTTCTCATAGGAAACAATCATCTATTCACAAAATTACTAAATTTGTAAATAAAAGTTTTGCAGGTCCCCTTCTTAAAAAAGAAATTGACTCAATTAATCTTGTTATGGAAAACAAAAAAGAACCAGTCACATGTATTATTGGAGGTTCAAAAATTTCAACAAAAATTAATTTAATTTTAAGCTTAATCGAGAAAGTCAATAATCTTATTATTGTTGGGGCAATGGCTAATAACTTTTTTATTTATAAAAATTTCAATGTTGGAAAATCTTTGATTGAAAATAGCACGAAAGAAATTATTCAACAGATTTATCATAAAGCTGACAAAAATAATTGCAATATTGTCATACCAGAAGATTGTGTTGTAAGTACTAGTTTCGAGGGTGAGGGAAAAAATAAAAACTTAGATCAAATTGAACAAAATGAAATTATTTTAGATATAGGATCTGATACAATAAAAAAGATTAAACAAATAATTAATAAATCAAAAACTGTATTATGGAATGGACCTGCAGGATATTTTGAGAATAAAAATTTTCTTAATGGAACTATGTCTATAGCCGAGGCTATTTCTGAAAATACTGTTAAAAAAACTTTGATTTCAATTCTTGGCGGAGGAGATACTTTAGCGGCAATTAGTAAAAGTAATCATAAACTTTCTTTTTCTCACTTATCAACAGCAGGTGGTGCCTTTTTGGAGTATATAGAGGGAAAAGACTTGCCTGGTATAAGTGTTTTAAAATAAATAATCGATATGACACTAAATGAAATAGCAAAAAAAATGTGTGCAAGGGGAAAAGGTATTCTTGCTGCTGATGAGAGCACTGGAACAATTGCTAAAAGATTTAAAAGCATTAATGTAGAGAATTTAGAAAAAAATAGATTAAATTTCAGACAAACTCTTTTTAATTCGAATGCTATGAAAGAATATATAGGCGGTGTAATTTTATTTGATGAAACGATAAGACAAAAATCAACTTTTGGACTAACTATTCCTGAATTAATTTCTAAACACGGGTCTATACCTGGAATTAAAGTTGATAAAGGTGCTAAACCTTTAGCGGGATCAATCGATGAAACGATTACAGAGGGTTTAGATGGATTACGAGAAAGACTTAAAGAATACTATGATTTAGGTGCAAGATTTACAAAATGGAGAGCGGTGTATAAGATTTCAGACAAATTCCCTTCAGCTCAATCGATTAAATCTAACGCTGGTGCTTTAGCTAGATACGCTGCATTAGTTCAGGAAGCAAAGATGGTTCCGATAGTAGAGCCTGAAGTTCTTATGGATGGTTCACATGATATTGATGTTTGTTTCAAGGTTACAACTAATGTTTTGAACGAGTGTTTTAATGAATTGAAAATTCACAAAATTGATTTAACAGGTATTGTGTTAAAACCAAATATGGTTATACCCGGCACAAAATGCAAGGATCAAACTAGCTCTGAAGAAATTGCAAAAAAAACATTAGAATGTCTTAAAAAGAACGTACCAAGTGAAGTGCCTGGTATTGCTTTTTTATCAGGTGGGCAATCTGAGATTGAGGCTAGTAAAAATTTAAATGAGATTAATAAAATTAACGATAGCAGTTTTTTGATCACATTTTCATATGGCAGAGGTTTACAGGCTAGTGCTTTAAAAGAATTTGGAAAAAACCAAGAAAATGAAAAAAGTATTCAAAAAGCTTTTAATCATAGAGCTAGGATGAATGGTCTCTCTTCAAAAGGAGAATGGTCTGAAGATTTAGAAAAAGAGTCAGCAGCGTAGTTGAATTGAAAAAAATAGTTTATTTAATTTCACCAAATAAAATCTATAAAAATTTTTATAAAGACTTAGATAAAGTCCTTTCTTTCGGAAATGTAGCATTTTTTCAACTAAGACTTAAAAATACTGAGAAAAACAATATATTTAAAATTGCAAAAAAAATAAAAAAAATAACAAGAAAACATAAAGTAAAATTCGTAATAAATGATAATTATACAACAGCTTTAAATATAAGAGCTGATGGATGTCATATGGGTCAATTAGATGGGTGCTTAAAAAAAGCAAGAAAAAAATTAGGTAAAAAAATTCTTGGAGTTACGTGTCATAACTCAAAAACACTTGCTAAAGCTTCTTTGAAATTTAAGCCGAATTATCTTGCTTTTGGATCTTTTTTTAAATCTAAATTAAAGCCTAATGCATCTACAGCAGATTTAAGTATTTTAAAATGGTCCTGCAAAAATATTAAAAAACCTATTGTAGCTATTGGCGGGATAAATAATAAAAATTTCAAAAAATTAATTAAATTTGGTGCAAAATATATTGCAATATCAAGTTATATTTGGGATAACCCAGATTTAAAACCTGAGTTAGCAATAAAAAAATTCATATGAAAATTACTGCAAATGAAATAAAACCCGGAATGATAATTGAGCATAAAAATGACTACTGGAACGTGCTTAAAACTCAGCATGTAAAACCTGGAAAAGGTGGTGCTTTTAACCAGGTCGAATTAAAAAGTGTTTTAAAAGGTACAAAACTAAATGAGAGATTTAGGTCAAATGAGACTTTAGAAAAAGCAGAGGTAAACGAAAAAAAATTTAATTTTTTATACATTGATGGTGAAAATTGTCATTTTATGGACAATGAAAGTTTTGAACAAGTTGAAATTTCAAAAAAAATTGCTGGAGAGCAATATAAACTTTTAAAAGAAAATTTGGAGGTAACTATTTCTTTCATGGAAGAAAAACCAATATCTATAGAACTTCCAAATAATATTGAATGTGTTATAGAGACTACTGATGTTGCTATTAAAAATCAAACTGCATCATCATCTTACAAACCAGCCATGCTTGATTGCGGTATTAAAATTAATGTACCGCCTTTTATAGAAAGTGGTGAAAGAATAATTATTGACACTCGAACTTTGGAATATGTGAAAAGAGTTAATTAATGAGACTTAATTCTCCTCAAATTAATTTAATCACAAAAGCATGTTTAAAAGCGTCACGATCATTAATAAGAGATTTTGGTGAAATTGAAAATTTACAGGTTTCAACAAAAGCGCCAGGTGATTTTGTTACATCTGCTGACAAAAGAACAGAAAAAATTTTAATAAGTGAATTACAAAAAGCTCATCCAGATTACGGTATAATTACTGAAGAATCAGGAATTATAAACAGGGAAAATAATAAAAATAAGTGGATTATAGATCCAATAGATGGAACTCTAAATTTTTTAAATGGCGTCCCACAATTTGCTATTTCAGTTGCTTATGAAGAAAACGATGAAATATTGTGTGGTGTTATATTTAACCCAATTACTAACGAAATGTTTTGTGCTGAAAAAGGAAATGGTGCTTATTTAAACAATTCAAGAATAAGAGTTTCAAAGAAAAAAAAAGTAAAAGATTCTTTGTTAGTTACTGGTGGCCCAAAACAAACAAGTAGTATCAAAAAAAAAATATTCTCCGAGTATATTAAAATATCTAATGAATCTTCTAATGTAAGAAAATATGGTAGTGCAGCATTAGATATGGCTTACGTTGCTTGTGGAAGATTTGACGGATATTGGCAAAGAGAAATAAACTTATGGGATGTTGCTGCTGGGATTGTTTTAATTAAAGAGGCTGGTGGATTTGTTGATTTTTTTGAAGAAGACACTAACTTTCCATTAAAAAGGAATGTTTTAGCTACAAATTCAAGCATTCACGATGAACTAAGAGATTTATTGTCAAAAAAAGATATTGAGTAAAATGAGGTATTAATATAAAAATCG
>MDTA01035557.1_pt1 | contig 12934 bp, 25 predicted proteins | sample 811151 | NCBI WGS metagenome assembly MDTA01 (sample SAMN05326648, study PRJNA326480) | marine metagenome | isolation source: seawater | place: Indian Ocean: South | collected 2010 | reverse complement strand
TTTTTTTACACTTCTTTAATGGAGAGGAATAAGACTGTGCAAAGTCAAAGTATAAGAATAAGATTAAAGGCTTTTGATCATAAGCTGATAGATCGTTCTGCTAAGGAAATAGTGGAAACGGTCAAACGTACAGGAGCATCGGTCAAGGGGCCAATTCCTATGCCAGTCAAGAAGCATAAAACAACCATCCTAATTTCCCCCCATAAAGACAAAGACGCCAGAGACCAGTACGAAATAAGAACCCACAAAAGAACCCTAGACATCCTAAAACCTACAGAAAAAACCCTAGATGCCCTAACTAAGCTGGAGCTTTCTGCTGGAGTTGTGGTTCAAATTAGCTTGGATGAGGCCTAAAGAAAATGACTATAGGAATTGTAGGTGAGAAACAAGGAATGACTAGAGTCTTTAGTGAAGAAGGGGTTTCTTCACCTGTAACTGTTGTAAGTGCAGAGCCAAATACCATTACACAAATTAAGTCTCTAGAAAAAGATGGTTACTCTTCTGTTCAGGTAACTTTGGGCTCAAAAAAAGAAAAGCACTTAACAAAATCAGAATTGGGCCATTTTAAGAAGGCAGGAATTGAACCTGGAACAGGACTTTGGGAGTTCAAAGTTAATAATGAGCAGCTTGAAGAGACAGAAGAATTAGAAGTGGGTAAGACTTTATCAACAGAACAATTTGAAGAAGGGCAGTTACTAGATGTAACAGGAGTTTCTAAAGGAAAAGGGTTTGCTGGAACAGTTAAGCGATGGAATTTTAAAATGCAAGACGCAACTCATGGAAATTCTATTTCTCATAGAGCGCCAGGATCAATTGGGCAATGCCAAACCCCAGGAAGAGTCTGGAAAGGAAAAAAGATGTCTGGTCATATGGGGTTTGAAAAGGTCACTACACAAAACCTTAAATTAGTGTCTATAGACGCTGAAAACAATTTACTACTGATTAAAGGGGCCGTTCCTGGCCCAACTGGATCAAAAGTTATTATTAAACCATCAATCAAATAATACAATGCAAGTTCAGTCATTAAATCAAAATGGATCAAATTCAAGTAAGGTAAATTTACCTGAAAGTATTTTTGGCCAAAGATTTAACGCACAGTTAGTTGATCAACTTTTATCTACCTATATTTCCAATTCTCATCCAAAAACAAAAGGACAAAAAAATAGATCTGCTGTTAGAGGAGGTGGAAGAAAACCTTGGAGGCAAAAAGGAACTGGTAGAGCAAGGGCTGGAACAATCAGAAGCCCAATCTGGCGAGGAGGAGGAGTAACTTTTGCTCATAACTATGTTGCTACTTCTAAGAAAATTAATAAGAAAATGTATAAGGCTGCCTTAAGGTCTATATTCTCAAAACTTCTACAAGAAGAAAGAATCTTAGTATTGGATAACTTACAAATTGATGAACCTGCTAAAACTTCTAAAGTAAAAGCTATCGTTCAATCCCTTAACCTAACTAGTGCAGTATTCATTCTACCTTCGAAGGATGAAAATTTAATCAAGGCTAGCAATAATTTGTATGGAATTTCTATTCAGACAGTTCATTCCATAGACCCAACTAAATTAATAAAGTCAGAGAAAGTAGTTTTACTAGAGGAAACCTTAAAAGCCTTTGAGGAGCTATTAGTTTAATGAGCAAAGATATTTTTAAAGTAATAGAAAGACCCTATTTAACAGAAAAGGTTTCTGGTCTTATGCAAGAAGCAAATCAATATGCTTTCAAAGTAAATCCAAAGTCTTCTAAATTGGAAATAAAGAAAGCTATAGAATCTTTCTTTTCAGTAAAAGTAGAAGATGTCAATGTTGTTAAAGTAAAAGGAAAAGTAAAAAGATCTAGATATAGACTAAAGAAAAGATCTGATTGGAAAAAAGCATATGTAAGGTTAGCTGATGGAGACAGTATAGACGTGGGGATAGAAGCAAATGGCTAAAATAATAAAAGCTAAACCTACTTCTGCTGGTAGAAGGTTTCGTTCTTGGGTTTCTAGAAGTGATCTTCATAAAGGAAAGCCTGAGAGTTCTTTATTAGAAAGAAAAAATCAAAAGTCAGGAAGAAATAACCAAGGAAGAATAACCACTAGGCATAGAGGTGGAGGACATAAAAAACATTATAGAGTTATAGATTTCAAAAGAACCAAAGATGGAATTCCAGGCAAGGTAGAAACACTAGAATATGATCCTAATAGATCTGCACACATAGCTTTAGTTTTATATAAAGACGGAGAAAGAAGATACATCATTGCTCCAGAAGGTCTAAAAGCAGGAGATGTTATAGAATCTGGATCTAAGGCTCCTATTTCAACAGGAAATTGTCTTGAATTGTCTGAAATGCCTTTAGGAACCGTAGTGCATTGTATAGAGCTATTTCCTGGTAAGGGAGCTCAAATGTCAAGAAGTGCCGGTTCTTCAGCACAGATTCTTGCTATTGAAGGAAGGTACGTAACTCTTAGGCTCAGGAGTGGTGAAATAAGAAGAGTTTTATCAAATTGCAGAGCAACAATTGGAGTTGTTTCAAACTCAGAACACTCTCTAAGATCTCTTGGGAAGGCAGGAGCAAAGCGATGGATGGGGATAAGACCATCAGTTAGAGGTGTAGCCATGAATCCCATAGATCACCCACATGGTGGAGGGGAAGGTAAAACTTCAGGAGGAAGGCATCCAGTCACCCCTTGGGGAGTGCCCACTAAAGGTTATAGGACAAGAAAATCTAAAAGAAATAATAGGTTAATAGTTAGAAGAAGATATCAGTAGGAGTAAACATGCCAAGATCATTAAAGAAAGGACCTTTTATAGACTTACATTTGAATAGTAAGGTTGAAAAGGCAGCTGCTACTAATGATAAAAAACCAATAAAAACTTGGTCTAGGAGATCTATCATTTCTCCTAGCATGGTAGGCCTAAACATAGCCGTCCATAACGGAAGACAGCATGTTCCAATCTTTATTCAAGAAGATATGGTTGGACATAAATTGGGTGAATTTGTTTTAACAAGAACCTTTAAAATTCATTCGGGTGATAGGAAGGCAGGATAAGAATGACTCAAGTAAGTGCCAAACTAAGAAGTGCAAGAGTATCTAGTCAGAAAGCTAGATTAGTTGCAGATCAAATTAGAGGTAAAGGGGTTGGAGAAGCCTTAGACCTTTTAACTTTTGATTTACAGAAATCTGCTCATATCGTTAAAAAAGTTTTGGAGTCTGCAATAGCCAATGCTGAGCATAATAATGGGTTGGATATAGATAATCTTTTTGTTTCAACAATTTATGTTGATGAAAGTTTTACTATGAAAAGAATTAGGCCAAGAGCGAGAGGTAGAGCGGATAGATATTTTAAAAGAAATTGTAATATTTCATTAACACTAAGCGAAAAGAATTAATATGGGACAAAAAGTACATCCAACAGGTTTTAGATTAGGAGTAATTAAACAACATACTTCTAATTGGTATGCGGAGAAATCTCAATATACGAAGAACCTCCTTAAAGATATTGAAGTCAGGCAACATTTAAGTGAACAGTTAGCTCACGCTTCTGTTAGCAGGATTGAAATAGAGAGAACTGCTGATAATGCTAGAGTTTTAATACACACAGCAAGACCGGGTGTGGTTATAGGAAAAAAAGGAGAAGACATCGACAGAATGAGAGAAGAAGTTACAAAGAAAATGGGAATCCCAGTAACTTTAAGCATTCAAGAAATAAGAAAACCTGATTTAGATGCAAAACTACTTGCAGAAAGCGTAGCTCAGCAACTCGAAAGAAGAGTTATGTTTAGAAGAGCAATGAAAAGGGCTGTTCAAAATGCCATGAGACAAGGAGCTTTAGGAGTAAAGATAAGAGTTGCAGGAAGATTAGGAGGAGCAGAGATTGCCAGAGCAGAATGGCATAAAGAAGGTAGAGTTCCATTACATACTTTAAGAGCTGACGTTGACTATGGTTTAGCCGAAGCAAGAACAACCTATGGAGTCATTGGTGTTAAGGTTTGGATTTTTAAGGGTGAAGTTTTAGATGCTTCAAAAGAAGCAAAATAGAGGATCATAAAAATGTTTCAGCCAAAAAGAACTAAGTATAGAAAACAGCAGAAAGGTAGAAATACTGGAGTAGCAAATAGAGGAAACACTGTTAGTTTTGGTACTTATGGTTTAAAAGCTACAACAAGGGGTCAGATTACTTCTAGGCAAATAGAGGCTGCAAGACGAGCTATGACTAGGAAAGTAAAAAGGGGCGCTAAGATTTGGATAAGAGTTTTTCCTGATAAACCAATAACCAAAAAACCTTTAGAGGTTAGACAAGGAAAAGGAAAAGGAAATGTCGAGTATTGGGTTTGCCCTATTAAGCCAGGAAAGATTCTTTATGAAATGGAAGGAGTTGATGAAGATCTAGCAAAAGAGGCTTTTGCTTTAGCAGCAGCAAAAATATCGGTAGGAACTACATTTGTAAAAAGGACATAAAATGGCTAAGAAAGGATTATTATCAAGATTCAGATCAGACTCATCAGATAACTTATCTGAAGAAGAGAATCTAAAGAAAGAATTAATGGAGCTAAAAATGCAGTTAGCTTCTGGTCAATTATCTCAAACTCATAAAATCAAAGAGACACGAAGAGCAATTGCTCAATTAAAATCGGTGGTCAGAGAAGAAAAGAGCTAAATATGAAAGATAAGGTAATAAGACAAGAATCAGGAAGAGTTTTAAGTTCTTCTAGGGATAAAACAATAACAGTACTTATAGAAAGAAAAGTAAAGCATCCTATGTATAAGAAGATTCTAAGAAGATCTACAAAAATTCATGCTCATGATGAGAATAACGAATCTGGTAAAGGAGACTTAGTTACTATCCAAGAATGTAGACCTGTCTCTAAGACTAAATCTTGGAAGCTAATAAATGTTATAGAGAAAACTAAAGAAATAGATTAATAAGAAACATGATACAAGAACAAACATACTTAGAAGTAGCTGATAATAGCGGTGCAAGAAAGGTCATGTGCATAAGAGTACTTGGCGGCTCTAAAAAGAGATATGCAAAGGTTGGAGATGTAATCAAAGTAAGTATAAAAGAAGCTATTCCAACAGGTCGTGTAAAAAAAGGAGATGTTATTGATGCCGTTGTGGTTAGGACTAAGAATAAATTAAGAAGGCCTGATGGTTCAGCTATTAGGTTTGATGAAAATGCAGCTGTTCTAATTAATCAGCAGAAACAACCAATAGGAACAAGGGTATTTGGGCCAATATCAAGAGAGTTAAGAAGCGAAGAGTTTATGAGAATAGTTTCTTTAGCTCCTGAGGTTATATAAAGAGATGAACAAAATAAAAACTGGAGACGAAGTTATTGTTATTGCCGGGAAAGACAAGGGCAAGCAAGGAACTGTTTCTAAAATAATGACAAATGGCAGGTGCCTTGTAACTGGTGTTCAGATGGTAAAAAAACACACCAAACCCAATCCTCAAGCTGGGATACAAGGTGGGATTCTTGAACAGGAATCTTCTATAGATATGTCCAATATAGCTATCTTTAATTCTTCTTCGAAGAAAGCTGACAGAGTTGGAATTAAATTAAATGAAGACGGTTCAAAAGTAAGAATTTTTAAATCAACAGGTAAAGAGATTAAATAATGATACCTTTAAAAGAACATTACACTAAAGTCGTTGTTCCTGAACTGAAGGAATCTCTTGGTGTTAAATCAAATATGGCAGTCCCAAGGATATCTAAGGTCACTCTTAATATGGGAGTGGGCGAAGCTCTTTCTGATAAAAAGTTATTGGAAAAAGCAGTAGAAGACATGACACTGATTTCTGGACAGAAACCTTTGGTTACTAAAGCAAGAAAGTCGGTAGCTAACTTCAAAATTAGAGACGGTATGCCTATCGGCTGCAAGGTTACATTAAGAGGAGAGAGAATGTATGACTTTCTTCAAAGGCTTCTAGGCATAGCTATACCCAGAGAAAGAGATTTTAGGGGACTGGATGCAAGATCGTTTGACGGTAGGGGAAACTACTCAATGGGAATAAAAGAGCACATTATTTTTCCTGAAATTGATTACGACAAAATAGACAAAATAAGAGGAATGGACATTACGGTTTCTACAACGGCAAAGAATAATGAGGAAGGTGAATTGCTCTTAAGGGCGATGAAATTTCCTTTCAAGGAAAGAGGTTAAGTATGGCTAAAGCATCAATGAAAGCAAGAGAGGCTAGGCGAATAAAGACTGTCGCTAAGTATGCAAAAAAAAGGGCTGAATTAAAGGAAATTATAAGAAGTCCTAAGTTTACAGCGGAAGAAAAGGAAGCAGCTCAAATAAAATTACAAAAACTTCCTAGGGATGCAAGCCCTATAAGAATTCAAAGAAGATGCTCTATAACAGGAAGACCACATGCTGTTTACAGGAAGTTTGGTCTAGGTAGAAACAAAATAAGAGAGTTGGCAATGTCTGGAGATATTCCAGGTTTAGTTAAGTCCAGTTGGTAGTTAATTATGAGTATGCAAGACCCTATATCTAATCTTTTGTCTGCTATTAAGAATGCGCATGCAAGAAATAAAGAAGAGTTAACTTTAAACTCTTCAAAAAAACTTGTTTCTATTCTTCAGGTTCTTACTGAAGAGGGATATATACATTCCTATGAAGTATCAGACGATGTAAAGCCTTTAGTGACAATTAAGCTTAAATACTATGAAGGAAAACCTGTCATAAAGGAGCTAAAGAGGATAAGCAGACCAGGTTTAAGAGAGTATGTAAACCACAAAGATATACCTGAAGTTAGAGGGGGATTGGGTATGGCAATAATTTCAACAAGCAAAGGACTTCTTACAGATTCTAAAGCCAGAGAGGCTGGCTTAGGCGGAGAAGTTATATGTTCAGTATTTTAATTTATTATGGCTAGAACTTTTACAAAACCTATACAAATACCTGAAGCTGTAACTGTTTCTAAAACAGATAACCTTCTGTCTGTAAATGGTAAATTGGGTGATCTATCTTTAGATGTTCATCCATTGGTGGAAATAAACCAAGAAGAAAATTCAATTGCCTTTTCACCTTCAAATGAAGATAAAGAAACTTTAGCACTAACTGGGACCATTAGGGCTTTAACTAAAAATCTTATACAAGGAGTAACAGAAGGATTTGAAAAAAAATTAGAGATAAATGGAGTTGGCTATAGAGCAAAACTACAAGGGTCGAAATTGGAGTTGAGTTTAGGGTATTCGCATCCAGTTTTTTATGACCTGCCTGAAGGAGTTACGGCTGAATTACCTAGTCAAACAGAAATTGTTCTAAAGTCTATGGAAAAACAGAAACTTGGACAGGTAGCAGCTGAAATAAGAGGTTTTAGACCTCCTGAGCCTTATAAAGGCAAAGGAGTTAAGTATGCTGATGAGCATATAAAGAGAAAAGAATCTAAGAAGGCTTAATGATGACTAATAAATCAATACAAAGACAAAGAAGAGCCAGAAGAGGTAGATCAAAAGTTAGATCTTTGGAAATTAACAGGCTAACTGTTTATAGGTCTAATAAGCATATCTATGCTCAGATTATGGACAGTAAAGGCTCTGAAGTTTTGGCTTCCGCTTCCACTAATGAAACTGAGGTTAAGCAGCAAAATAATGGAAACATAGAAGCGGCTTCTAAAGTAGGAAAATTGATAGCGGAAAGAGCTAAAACCAAAGGAATCGAAAGCGTAGCTTTTGATAGGTCAGGATACAAATATCATGGAAGAGTTAAGGCTCTGGCAGAGGCTGCTAGAGAAGAAGGATTAAATTTTTAAGGTAATTTAGATGGATAATGCGCAGGTAACAGAAAATTTAGGATCCGAAATTCTTGAAGAGAAATTAGTTCAAGTAAATAGGGTTGCAAAAGTAGTAAAAGGTGGACGTATCTTTGGATTCACTGCTGTTACTGTTGTTGGAGACGGTAACGGAAAGATAGGATTTGGTAGAGGAAAAGCTAGAGAAGTACCTATTGCAATACAAAAAGCGTTAGATAGTGCAAGAAGAAATATGGTTACAGTGGAATTAAAGGGAAACACTATTCACTATCCAATAAAAACAAAGTTTGGCTCCTCTACTGTGTTTATGAAACCAGCGGCTCCAGGAACTGGAGTAATAGCTGGAGGTGCTATGAGAGCAGTGCTTGAATTAGCTGGAGTTCAAGATGTATTAGCAAAATGTTATGGCTCTACCACTCCTATTAATGTAGTTAGAGCAACATTTAAAGCATTAGAAGAAATGGAATCTCCTAAGACGGTTTCAAAAAGATTAGGTAAAGAATAGAAATGGCAAAGGTAAAAGTAAAATTAATTAAAAGTTTAATTGGTTCAAAAAGTTACCAAAAGAGCAGTGTGTTCGGCCTTGGTCTATCAAAATTAGGTCAAGTGGTCGAAGTAGAAGATACACCAGAGAATAGAGGAATGATAAATAAATCTAGTCATCTATTGGAGGTATTGGATTAATCATGAGAGAAAAATTAAGTTTAAATACTGTTGCAAAAACAAATAAAACCAGAAAGAGGATTGGAAGAGGTCCAGGCAGTGGATCAGGAAAAACTTCTGGAAGAGGTCATAAAGGTCTGGGTTCCAGATCAGGTGGCAAGGTTAGAGCTGGATTTGAAGGCGGTCAGATGCCTCTTCAGAAAAGAGTACCGAAATATGGTTTCTCTTCCAGAGTAAATAGGTTCACAGAAGAGATTAGACTAAGCACGGTGTCTGGATTAGAAGTAGAAGAAATTTCCTTGGATCTATTAAAAGAAAAAGACCTAATTAAAAACTCAACAAAAATAGTAAAAATTATTAAGGATATAGAGAGTTGTCCTAAGTTAAACATCAAAGGTTTAAAGGCAACTTCTTCAGTTAAAAAATTGATAACCGAAGCAGGAGGAACTCTAGAAGAGTAGAAATTTCATGTCCACTAATCCAGCTAATTTACAACAATCAAAAGGACTCTCAGAATTATGGAGAAGACTAAGGTTTGTATTTTTAGCTATTATCATTTACAGAATTGGAACTCATATACCGATTCCGGGAATAGATCCAGATAGATTGGCTAGTCTTTTTGAACAGAATCAAGGGACATTGCTAGATTTATTTAATATGTTCTCCGGAGGGGCTTTAGAGAGAATGAGTATTATGGCTCTCAACATAATGCCATATATAACAGCCTCTATCATTATGAGTCTCTTAGAAGGAACAACTCCATCATTAAAGAAAAGATTTAGAGAAGAAGGAGAAGAGGGCAGAAGATTAAGAACCTCTTATGTTAGATACGGAACTGTTCTACTGGCTTTTATCCAAGCTAGTGGATTGGCTCTGGGCCTTCAAAATCAAGGATTAGCTTTAAATCCAGGAATTACCTTCCAGATAGTAGCTGTTATTTCTTTAATTACAGGTACGGTATTTTTAATGTGGCTCGGAGAACTTGTTACTGAGAGAGGGATAGGAAATGGTATTTCTATAATTATTTTTTCAAGCATTGTAGCAGGACTTCCTAGGGCAGTTGGACAAGCTTTCGAGGGAGCTAGACAAGGCGATATTAATCTTCTTTTACTATTAGCTATTGCCGCTATAGCTATTATTGCAGTTGCATTCATTGTTTGGGTTGAGAGAGGTCAAAGAAGAATAACTGTAAATTATGCAAGAAGACAACAAGGTAGAAAGATGGTTCAGGCACAAAGCTCTTATCTGCCTATGAAAATAAATCAGGCTGGAGTTATTCCAGCTATCTTTGCTAGTAGTTTACTTCTTTTTCCAGCTTCTGCTTCAACTTGGTTTGGTCAAGGTCAAGGATTTGAATGGCTACAAGAAATAGCTCTAGCTTTAGGTCCAGGTCAACCTTTATATGTCATATTATTTTCTGTTTTGATAGCTTTCTTCTGTTTCTTTTACACAGCGCTTCAGTTTGATTCAAAGGATATATCTGAAAATTTAAGAAGATCAGGGGCGTATCTTCCAGGAATAAGACCAGGTGAACAGACGGCAGAATATGTAGATGGAGTTATGACTAGATTAACGGTTTGGGGCTCAGGTTATCTTATTTTGGTATGTTTAATGCCTCAATTTTTAATTGTTTCAGCCAATGTCCCTTTCTACTTAGGTGGTACGTCCTTATTGATTGCAGTAGTTGTAGTAATGGACTTCATGGCACAGGTACAGTCACATCTCATGTCTAAACAGTATGAATCATTGTTGAAGAAAGCTAACTTAAAAGGATATGGTTCTAATCCTCTAGGAGGAAGGTAAAAGGTATGAAAGTAAGAGCTTCAGTTAAAAAGATTTGTAGAAATTGTAAGATTGTTAGAAGAAAAGGAACTCTGTATGTTATTTGTAGTACAGAACCGAGACATAAACAAAGACAGGGTTAAAGGAGATTTTTTATGGCACGTGTAGCAGGTATCAATATTCCAGATAATAAACATATAGAGATTTCTCTTACTTATATATTTGGTATAGGTAAAACAAGAGCTTTAGGTATATGTGACGATCTAGGAATTGCTCCTTCTACAAAAATTTCTGATTTGACGGAAGAACAAATGGAGTCAGTTAGAACAGAAGTTGGTAAGTTTATAGTGGAAGGGGACTTGAGAAGAGAAATTAGCACAAACATTAAGAGGTTAATGGACCTAGGTACTTATAGAGGTATAAGACATAGACGACATCTTCCTGTTAATGGTCAAAGAACGAAAACTAACGCAAGAACAAGAAAAGGTCCAAAGAGACCGATTAGAAGGTAATTGAGATATGGTTAATAAAAAGAAAGGGTCAAAAAAGAAAGTTAGTGAAGGAATAGCTCACATTCATGCTTCTTTTAATAACACACTTATAAACATAACAGACAAGCAAGGAAACACTTTGGCTTGGGCTAGTGCTGGAGGACAAGGATTTAGAGGTTCCAGGAAAAGCACTCCCTTTGCTGCACAGAGAGCAGCTGAAGTAGTAGGAGAAAAAGTTAAACTAAATGGGATTGAGTCTTTAGAAGTGGAAGTAAGAGGTCCAGGATCAGGCAGAGAATCAGCTATTAGAGGTTTAAATGATTCTGGTTTTAATATTACCAAGATTACGGATGTTACTCCTATTCCTCATAATGGTTGTAGACCGCCTAAAAGGAGGAGAGTCTAATGGCTAGATATATTGGTCCTAAAAGTAAGCTTTCCAGAAGAGAAGGAAGAGATTTGCTATTAAAAAGCGGTATAAGAAGCTATGAGTCTAAATGTAGATCTGAAACTATTCCAGGCCAACACGGAAGAAGAAGAGGGCGCCTATCTGATTATGGTATTCAGCTCAGAGAAAAACAGAAAGTAAGAAGAATTTATGGCGTAATGGAAAAACAGTTTAGAAATTACTATAAGCAAGCAGCAAGAAAGAAAGGAGTAACAGGAACTAATCTTCTTCAATACCTAGAAGGTAGATTAGACAATGTTGTTTACAGGTTAGGATTTGCTTCTACCAGATCAGAGGCTAGACAGCTTGTAAGTCATAAAGCGGTTAAAGTTAATGAAAGTGTTGTTAACATCCCTAGTTATCAAGTATCAGTAGGAGACACTGTTTCATTAACTGACAAGAGCAAGAATCAAGATAGGGTTAAACAAGCTCTTGAGATTTCAGCTTCAAGACCAGATTGTGATTGGCTTAAAGTAGATAAAAATGATTTTAGTGGCGTTTACAACGCTGTTCCAGAAAGAGACCAATTAGATTCTGATATAAATGAGAATTTAATTGTTGAGCTCTATTCAAAATAAAGTAGAGAGGATAAAAATGACAGATAATTACGACATAATAAAAGACTTTTTAGTTCCCACTGACATAGTTGTTGAAGAGTTGGGTACTAACAGGTCAAAAATAACTTTAGAACCTTTCGAACAAGGATTTGGTCATACTTTAGGCAATGCCTTAAGAAGAATCATGTTATCTTCCATGCCAGGTACAGCAGTATCTGAAGTGAGAATAGAAGGTGTTTTGCATGAATACTCTACTTTAGAAGGAGTTGAAGAGGATGTAATTGACATCTTATTGAACCTAAAAGAGCTTTCTGTAAGAGTCATGGAAGCAGAGTCTGCAGAACTTAAGCTAGTTAAAGAAGGAGGGGGCAAGGTAACAGCTGGAGATATAGAGGTACCAGCCGGTGTTGAGATTGTTGACCCTGACCATCATATCGCTACTTTAACGGATAAAGGCTCTATCAATATGACTATGACAGTCACAAGAGGAAGAGGCTTTGTTCCAGTTAAACAATTAGCAGAAGATGAGGGTCAAGAAATAGGCCTTTTAAGACTAGATGCAACTTATTCACCTATAAAAAGAGTTTCTTATACAGTAGAGAATGCAAGGGTTGAGCAGAGAACAAACTTAGATCGACTAATAGTTGATATTGATACAGATGGAACCTTAGACTCTGAGGAGGTTCTGAGGATATCAGCAACTATTCTTCAACATCAGCTTTCAGCGTTTGCAGAACTTGGTAGACTGGAAGAAGTTATTGAAGAAAAAGAGGAAGTTAAGATTGATCCAGTCATGCTAAGACCAGTTGATGAATTGGAGTTAACTGTAAGATCTGCAAACTGCTTAAAAGCAGAAAATATACATTACATTGGAGACTTAGTGACCAGAATGGAATCGGACTTATTAAGGACTCCTAATTTAGGAAAGAAATCTTTAAATGAAATTAAAGATGTTCTTGCATCAAGAGGGTTATCTCTAGGTTTAGTCCTTGAGCATTGGCCACCAGAAAACGTAAGTTAATCATGAGACATAGAAAATCAGGAAGAAAATTTAATAGAAACAGTTCTCACAGAACTGCGATGATGAGGAATTTGGCTTCTTCTATTATTGTTCATGAGTCTGTTAAGACAACTTTAGCTAAAGCGAAAGAAATAAGAAGGTTTCTTGAGCCTTTGATCACTCTTTCAAAAGAGAATTCCGTAGCTAATCAAAGGCTAGCTTTTTCTAGACTAAGAAACAGAGAAGCA
>MDTA01155877.1_pt1 | contig 12935 bp, 12 predicted proteins | sample 811151 | NCBI WGS metagenome assembly MDTA01 (sample SAMN05326648, study PRJNA326480) | marine metagenome | isolation source: seawater | place: Indian Ocean: South | collected 2010 | reverse complement strand
CTAGCCAACCCAAACCATCAGCGACCTTTTCCGGGCTTCCAAAAAATCTACTGTAAAGCCCATCACCCATTCTCTCCTCTATACCTTTAGTGAAGTCATCAGTCCCAGCGTTACAGAGAACAAACATTCCTAATTCAACATCTGGACGAATACTCCTTACCTTTTGAATCATTGACAGTAGATGGTCCTCAGAAACTTCTGCCAAAATACCCATATCTAACTTTCCTCCACGAGTGGAAGCGCTTGAAGCTTTAATTTCTACTCTGTCTAGATGAGGAGTCACTTCTCGAACTGTTCTAGGGCCTCCAACAGAGCCAATCAATAAAGGGGCATTCTCGCCAACAGGTCCTAAATTTTTTGTATCCACTTGGTAATAATTTCCGTTGAAGGAACAAGTCCCTTCTGTTAACAAAGACCGAACAATTTGGATTGCCTCGATATACATGCCAGCCCTATCGCGTGGGGCAGGGTATTCCATACCAGCGTCAACGACTTCACCCTCAGCCCAACCAGCACCTAAGCCAAGCTCAAATCGGCCATCAGAGACCTTATGTAAAAGAAGAGCAGCTTGAGCCACCTCAATAGGGGAGCGCAACAGATTATTGACAAACGATGTAGTGACCTTTACTCGAGTCGTAGCTGATGCAATAGCAGTTGTCGCAACCCAGACGTGGGGAAACGGTCGATGATCTGTATAGAAATGATCAGCAACTGAAAGAACATGCCAACCCTCATCCTCACGTTGTCGCGCCCATTCACCGGGTTTCACACTGACATCCATAAGATTCACTACATATTCCATATCTAGATATTAATCTAGAGATTACGAAACACCCAACAGAAACCGGAAGGTGTACCATTCATTTTCAGATGATTGAATCAAAACATGTGAAAAGACCCTATAGCAAAATCGTTCTAGCCTTCACACTCCTAGCAGCCTCACTGCTTATTGTTCCCTCTCAAGCGATTGCTCATTCAACGCTTATCGATTCAACACCCCAACCAGCAGAGATGGTAACCAACTTGCCCGAAATCAAATTAACTTTCTCAAGTCCTCTGATCAAAGACGAGAGAGCAAAAATATCTCTGGCAACGGTCCGCGAAGGCAAAGATATCCCGATAGGAGAAACAATCTTTGAATCTGACACAGTCATATACGCAAAGGTCCCAGATCCTCCTAAACCAGGGCAATACGTTATTCGATATGTGGTTACTGCAGCAGACGGTGATCTCAATGACGGAGGATATGCCTTTGAGTTCTTTGAAAAGCAAGACTCAAGCAGAACATGGTCCTACTTAGGCGCTGGGTTCGGGATCCTTCTCGTTATATTTTTGCTGCTGAGTCGAGGGAAGACCAAACAACCTAGACAGGAAAAGTAAATGAATGAGCCAAGAATCACCCCACTCTCATTAGATAATTTAGATATTGACGCTGCGAAAGTCCTTCAGCCCATGATTGACGCTGGGCGCCCATGGAATATATTCCTTACCCTAGCCAGACACCCCGACCTTGCTAAACGATGGTTGGTCTTTTCAAACCACGTCTTGTTTAAATCCACACTTCCACCAAGGGAAAGAGAAATAGCTATTTTAAGAATTGGATGGCTATGCCAATCAGAGTACGAGTGGGCACAGCATAAAATCATTGGCGCTGATGCTGGACTGCTAGCAACAGAAATTGAGGAAATCAAAAAAGGACCTGAAGGTCAGTGGAACGCACTCGATTCACTTATCCTAAGCGCAACAGACGAATTGCATCACGAGAAAAAAATCTCAGAAGCAACATGGAACTCCTTGCTAGAACATTGGAACGAACAACAATTAATGGACCTCGTCTTCGCCGTTGGCCAGTATACGTTAGTGTCAATGGCCCTAAAGACATTTGAAGTGCAATTGGACGATTTCCTAACCGGATGGGAAGAAGAGGTATCCTAGATGCGCGACGATTATTTCAAAAATAAAAATTTGTAGAATAACCAAAGCGACAACGGTGAGAGGCTGTAAATGAAATTCATTCTGGGATTGCCAACAGACCATGTTGAATCAATAGACGAATTCGGGTCAAGTAAGGCGATATCTGAAATGGCAAAGGCAGCAGAAGCGAAAAACTACTTTGGTGTTTTCGTGACAGATCACCCTGCACCACCCAAAAAATTTATAGATGCAGGAGGCCACCACACCCTCGACCCACTTATAACTTTGACAGTTGCAGGAACCTCCACGAAAAATCTTCGACTCCTCACGAACCTCTATATCATCTCGTATCGGAACCCATTTCTTGCAGCGAAAGCTATTTCAACATTAGACAATCTCAGCAAAGGGCGACTCATATTGGGCGTGGGTGCGGGCTACCTGAAAGAAGAATTTGACGCAACCGGTTCAGACTATGCCAACAGGGGAGAAGTATTAAACTCCCATCTTGAAACAATACAAAACATTTGGGGCGGTCAAACAGTGTCAATGCAAACTGAATCTTATAACGCACAAGAAATAATCTCTCTTCCGATTCCCTCGGCAAAAGATCGCAAAACCCCAATTCCAATTTGGGTCGGCGGAAATTCACGAAATGCGAAACAGCGCGTAGTCAAATTTGGGAATGGATGGCTTCCTATGGCTACTCCCAAAGGCATGGAGAAATTTGTCGGCACGAGCCCAATAACAAGCATTAAGGATCTGAATCACGGAATTCAAGAGTTAACTGAACAATGGCAGCAAGAAGGGCATAGTTCTAAGCCTCAAGTATGTATTGAGCCTTGGGATGCAGGAAAATTAGGTTCTGAAAAGTGGGAACCAAATAAGTATGCAGAACGAATACAAGAATTTACTGCAATCGGTGATACTCATATCCCAGTCATGCTTAGCTCTATAGGCAGGAAATTTGGGTTAACTCGCCCAGAATTCATAGACAGACTGAATGAGTACGCTGACTTGATGAACGTCAATTAATCCGACTTGTCTAGTAGCCCTAAACCTCTCGCAACCGATTGCAGATCAATATTGTCTCCTGAATCATACTTTTCGGGACTCGATGCAATATGAGCAACCGCTTGACCGATAACAGACGGGTCAACCCCAAGTGAAGCAACATTCTCCACAGGTCCTCTAACCATCTTTACTCGTTCAGTAGCGACAAGTCCTGGTTGTAAATTGAAAGCAGTTACCCCATCAGATGCATACTCATATGCAAGTTGTATCGCCAAACGATGAAAGCCACCTTTAGAAACTGTATAGGCCGTTCCCCAGCCGCCCGCTCCAGGCATAGCAAAAGGAGGCGAATAAGCAGCTGCAGACGTCATAAACAGCAATAAACCACCTCCAGAGTTAACCATGGAGGCAAGAATAGGGCGAAGAAAAAACATTTGCGCAGTTACATTGCCGAACACTCTGTCAGCAACATCTTTAAGATTTCCATCCAAGAACCGGCCGTAGTTTCCTTTCCCGCTATACACGGCGTTACTAAGTAAAACATCAATATTCCCGACCAGAGAGACAATATTCTCCGCAGTGGGGACAAGACTATCCTCATCCATCAAATCCAAATAAATTGGATGTGCTTCCCCTCCGCAAGATCGAATAATCTCAGCAGTTTCTTCCAAAGACCCCGGAAGAGACCTAGATGATAAGCCTGAAGGTTCAGGGGAAACATCTTCTCTAGTTACCGTTCTCGCTGTAATCACGACATCAAAGCCGTGCTCAGCTAAAGAAATCGCCGACGCCTTACCAATCCCCCGACTAGCGCCAGTAACTATCGCAGTAGGCCTTACCACATGTGCCTCAGAACCTATCTTGGCCCTGCATTGGCATCAATTAATCTCCATAGATCCTCTACATGGCGCTGCTCAGTCCAAGTTGACCCAATTGAGACTCGAATATAAGAGACGTCATTAATAACAGATGGAGTGACGTATGCTGAGCCACTGGCATTAATCGCATCAGCCAATTCCTTCGTCGCTCTATTGCCATTAACATGACGAAAGCACACCAAAGCCAACGTCCGAGGTGCAGTAAGCTCCAATCGCGGGTCATCATTGACGTTCTTCTCAAGATCTACCGCCCAATCCACATGAGACCGGATAAATGAACGTAAATTCTCAGCCCCATAGGCCCGAAGCACAAACCAAAGCTTTAGAGCTCTGAACCGCCTCCCCAGAGGAACGTGCCAATCCCTATAATCAATGGCGGAGGGATTATCCTCTGTCTCATTGCGAAGATACGGCGGCAAAATACTTAGAGATTCAATCAATTTTGAGCGCTCGGAAACCCAAAAAACTGAACAGTCAAAATTCGTAAGGAGCCACTTATGCGGGTTGAAAGTGTAACTATCGACAAGCTCAACGCCATCCTGAAGCTCACGAAATTCAGGACAAATCATTGCACTGCCAGCGTACGCGGCATCTGCATGATGCCACATTCTGTTCTGCTTCGCAATAGCAGCAATGCTACGGATAGGGTCCATCGCTGTCGTATTAGTAGTCCCGACCGCTGAACAAATCCATGCTGGAACAAGTCCAGAATCAATATCATTTTTAATCATTTCAGCTAAAGAATCGGCATCCATTCCAAAAGACTGGGTAACAGGAACCGAACGGATATGACGGTAACCAGCTACACGGGCTCCCTTCTCAATAGATGAATGAGCCTGCGAGGAACCATAAGCAACGAGTAAATTTGTGTCTACACCCGATAACTCCCATTGGTACCTTGCAACAGCAAGTGAGAGATGCGTTGAATCAGACGCACTCATCTGTATAACGCCACCTCCAGGCCCCTTGTCTATTCGCCAAGAAGACGGCAACCCAAGAAGATCAACCAGCCAATCTAGAACCGTGTTCTCTATTTCTGTAGCAGAGGGAGCAGTAGACCACATCATCCCTTGTGTCGCTAGACCGGCAGCAACGAACTCACCCAAAGCCGACACTGGGGAAACCCCAGAGGGGAAGAAAGCGTACCAACCGGGATGCTGCCAATGGGCCATTCCAGGCATTACGACCCTATCAAGATCAGCAATAATTTCTTCCATTGATTCTGCCTCCTCAGGGGCTGAATCAGGAAGCATCTCTCTAATGTCACCTGGTTCTATTGAGGGTAAAACTTGATACTCGTCAACATTTTCAAAGTACTCTGCAAGCCAATCAACAAGTCGGTACCCGTATTCCTGAAATTCAGCTTTAGACAAATGCATGTTTGAAAGTTCTTCACTCATAGACAGTGAGTGTAACGAAAGACGCATCAAGAAGGGCAGAAAAAGCTTCAGGATCAATACATATTTCTAATCCACGCTTTCCTGCACTAACGCAAATAGTGTCCATTGACAGAGCATGTACATCAACAAATGTTCTATAAACGCGACTTTGACCGAACGGAGATATGCCACCCAGCACATATCCAGTTTTTCGCTCTGCCTCTTTACTATCAGCCATGGAAGCTCGCTTAACGCCTGCCGCTTTCGCGACAGCTTTCAAATTTAAAGAAGACCCTACAGGTACAACGCAAATAACAATTTCGCCAGTGCTTAACTTAGATACCAAAGTCTTAAATACTCTTTGGTCATCTAACCCCAATTTGTCTGCGGCTTCTCCTCCATAGCTCTCCTCGGACGGGTCATGTTCGTAGCGTAAAAGCTCATAATCAAACCCTGCTTTATCAAGAAAAGAGAGAGCAGGAGTCATTGTGCAATCTTAAAGGAAAACCTCAAATACAGGAATTCGGCTGTCTTATTGAATAAATGGGAGAAAACACGCTATATTCCATAGCAAATAGGGGAGGTTATATGTCAATAGTTGGAGCTAAAGTAATACGTAAAGAAGACCCCAATCTTCTGACTGGGAGAGGCCAATTTGTTGATGATGTCCAACTTACTGGAACAACACACATGGCTTTTGTGCGAAGTACAGAGGCCCATGCATTAATCAAAGGCATTGATGTTTCAGCAGCATTGGAGTGTGAGGGAGTCATTGGGGTATGGACAGCAGCAGATCTTGAACTTCCGCCTTTGCCTGAAGTTCCCGGTCTTGAACGACCTACTTTAGCATCAGATAAGGTCCGCTTTGTTGGTGAAGCAATAGCAGTTGTCGTAGCTGAAAGCAAGTACCAAGCAGCTGATGGGATTGAACTCGTAGTAGTGGACTATGAGCCACTTAAAGCAGTAACAAATATTGCTGAAGCTACGGCAGATAATGCTCCTCTTCTATTCGAGGAGTTAGGGTCCAATACGGTCGCAGAAGTTCCGACAGCGGATAACCTCCAAGCAATTTTTGATGCAGCACCGCACACCGAAACAATTAACCTCGTTAACAATCGCTGCACCGCAGCACCTATTGAAACAAGTGCATGTCTTGCTGACTATGGGCCAGCGGGTCTCACAGTCTGGGCAAGCTTCCAAGCCCCCCATCACTTGAGGAATCGTATCAGCGCATGGCTTGGGATACCCCAAGACCAATGCCGTGTCATTACACCTGATGTGGGAGGTGGTTTCGGGCAGAAAATTAACTTCACCCCAGAGTTCTTCCTGGCTCCCGTGCTCTCTAAGATTCTTAATAGGCCAGTCAAGTATTCACAAAGCCGAAGTGAAGCAATGACTTCCATGTACCACGGAAGGGCACAGGAACAAGAAGTCGATATTGCCTTTGATGATGATGCAAAAATTCAAGCGTTACGAGTTTTCGCATCCCAAGACATGGGCGGGTATGCAATCGGTACGGGAATGGGAATGCCGGTACTTACAACTGCAATGTCTGCAGGATGCTATGTTATACCGAATGTTTCAATTGCATGGAGAAATGTAGTAACAAATACTACTCCTATCGCTGCCTATAGAGGAGCGGGTCGACCGGAAGCGACATATTTAATTGAGCGGGCAATGGACCACATTGCCTACAAACTAGAGATGGACCCAACGGAGGTCCGCAGGCGAAATTATATTCCTAAAGATGATTTCCCTTATGTGACACACTCTGAGCTTGCCGTATATGACAGTGGAAATTTTGAGGGAGCATTAGATGAGCTTCTCAACATAATGGACTACAAGTCCATTAGAGATGAACAAGCTGAGAATAAGGAAAATCCTGAAAAACCATTATTGGGAGTTGGGTTCTCCAGCTGGTTAGAACTTGCTGGTTTTGGCCCGCCGGGTTCACTAGAAGGTTTCGGGCACTTAGGTTCCTGGGAATCCGTTCAAATCAGAATCCAACCAGACGGCTCGGCGATTATTTACACAGGCGCCTCCCCGCATGGACAAGGAACAGTTACCACATTTGCTCAAATTGCGTCAGAATACCTTGGTATCGAATACGAAAAGATCTCTGTCCGCCATGGAGATACTGCAACCATTCCTCAAGGAATAGGGACAATGGGGTCAAGGCAAGTTGCCGTTGGTGGAGAGGGCGTGAAAAATGCCTCACTTAAAATAGTAGAGAATGCCAAATCCATTGCTGCTCATAAGCTTGAAGCAAACCCTGAGGATATAGAGGTGGAAGATGGAAATCTCTTTGTAAAAGGGAGTCCCAGTAAAAGCCTTTCTTGGGCTGAGGTTGCTACGTTCAGCTTTCAACGACTCGAATTACCAGATGAATTGGATCCTGGCTCTCTTGATACAACAATCCTTCAAGAGGTTCCTAATTTCAGTTTTCCTTCCGGTGCTTATGCTTGCGTAGTTGAGATAGATAAACACACAGGAGATGTAAGAGTCCGTGACATCTATCTCGTTGATGACTGTGGGACTGTCATTAGCCCGTTGTTAGCTGAAGGACAGGTTCATGGTGGAGTGGCCCAAGGGATTGCACAAGCGTTATATGAAGAATTTAGTTACGACGAAAATGGCCAACCAACAACTGCAACCTTTATTGACTATCTCATGCCAGGAGCACCTGACCTACCCTCATACACCGCAGGTCGGATCAATACACCTAATCCTAATAATTCACTTGGTGCAAAAGGGATAGGAGAATCAGGTTCGGTTGGTACGCCACCTGCGGTAATGAACGCTGTTGTTGATGCGGTCAGGCACCTTGGCGTCACCCACATCGACATGCCAGCTACACCACAAAAGATCTGGGAAATACTTCATGGAGGTTCCAAATGAGTTATTCAATATCAGTCAGCATAAATGGGACGGAATATGCGAAATCTGTAGATCCCAGAACATTGCTAGTACATTTCATTCGTGAAAATTGCGGTTTGACAGGAACCCATGTCGGGTGCGACACATCAAACTGTGGAGCGTGCACTGTGCTTCTCAATGGAGATGCGGTCAAATCATGCACTGTTCTCGCTGTTCAAGCTAATAATCACGAAGTAACAACAGTAGAGGGACTAGCCAACGATGACGGGTCGTTCTCTCCAGTGCAAGAAGGATTCAGGCAGGAACATGGCCTCCAATGCGGTTACTGCACACCGGGAATGCTGATGGCGTCAACAGCTCTACTTAACGAAATACCTAATCCAACAGAACAGGAAATCAGAGAAAACCTTGAAGGTAATCTTTGCCGTTGCACAGGATACGAAATGATCGTTCGCTCAGTTCAATGGGCTGCAGATCATCCCGACGGAATGCCCGTACATATAGGAGAAAGCTCATGATTCCAGCAAAATTTGATTACAAACCTGCGCAATCAAAAGATGAAGCAATATCACTTTTAGGAGAATACGGAGATGAAGCTAAATTATTAGCCGGGGGACACTCACTTTTACCACTGATGAAACTCCGACTAGCGACTCCGGAGGTGCTCATCGATATCAGCGGAGTATCAGACCTCTCATATATAGAAGACAAAGGTGACCACATTGCGGTCGGTGCTTTAACTAAGCATCGCCAAGTCGAACAATCTGATCTCCTCAGAGAACATATTCCCTTGATCGCTCACACCGCAAGTCATGTAGGGGACCCACAAGTCCGCAATCGTGGCACCATTGGCGGCTCACTATGCCACGGTGACCCTGCATCTGATCTACCAGCTGCAATCCTCGCCACACGAGCAACGCTTGTCATCACAGGTCCCAAAGGCGACCGAACAGTAGAATGTGACGATTTCTTCACAGACTTTTGGGAAACCGCAGTGGAAGAAGACGAACTATTGACAGAGATACTGATCCCCAAACACACAGGGCAAAGCTGGGGTTATCAAAAATTCAACCGAAGAGCTCAAGACTGGGCAATAGTCGGATGCGCTATTCAACAGGGCGACAATCCAGGGATTGGAATGGTAAATATGGGCTCAACCCCAGTAAGAGCAGCAGAAGCAGAAGCTGCCCTAAAATCTGGGGCGTCCCATGAAGGAGTAGCAGAATTAGCAGACTCTGGACTAACCCCACCCACTGATATCCATGGAAATGAGGACTACAGGCGGCATTTGTCTCAAATTCTCCTCAAGAGAGCATTAGATAACTAACCCATCACCTCAAGAAAGCGAAATGCTGTCCATGAACGGCTACCATCTATTTATATGGAACTAGGAATAGCAGGAAAAACTGCAGTAGTCTCAGCATCGTCAGCTGGACTAGGTTATGCGACCGCAGCTGCACTCGCAGAAGCAGGATGCAAAACAGTCATATCTGGTAGAACCGAGGAACGGCTAACCAAAGCTGCGAAGACCATTCCCAACTCAATTCCTATTCTTGCAGATGTTTCCACCATAGAAGGATCACAAAACCTTATAAGAGATGCAAAGTCACAACTTGGAACCAGCATTGACATCCTCGTTACAAACGCCGGAGGGCCTCCTCCAGGCACATTTGCATCCACTAATATTAACGAGTACATGGAGGCGATCAAACTTAATCTTATGTCCGTAGTAGCTATGTGTAAGGAAGCCGCACCTGACATGCAAAAGAAGAAATGGGGGCGGATACTTGCCATAACATCAATATCTGTTCGTCAACCTATTCCAGATATCATGCTCTCCAATACAGCCCGAGCAGGAGCTACTGGATTCCTCAAAACCATGGCGCTAGAAGTAGCTCCCGATGGTGTAACCGTTAATTCAATCCAACCCGGTTTTCACGCAACTGACAGAGTAAAAGAAATATATGGACAAGAAAACATTGAAAGCCTCGCTAAATCCATCCCAGCACAAAAAATAGGGTCAGCCGACGACTTCGGCAAAGTAGCAGCATTCCTCTGTTCAGAACACGCAAATTTCATCACTGGAACTGCGATACCAGTGGCTGGTGGAACATACGGAGGGCTTCAATAAGGCTCCCGAAGGGTTCGCTCCTGAACCAAAGTCGTTATAGGCTACCTATTGATGGAAACTGCAAAATGGTTGACAATACCTGAACTCATTGACCAATCAGCTCACGAAAACGGAAACCTTGAAGCACTTGTGGATGGAGACGTTCAATGGTCATTCAACGAACTAAAGAACCAAATTTATAAGGCAGCAAAAGCAATCATAGAAACAGGTATCAAAGTAGGGGACCGCATCGGTATTTGGGCTCCAAACTCGTGGGAATGGGTAATCGCAGCTCTTGGAGTGCACGTAGCAGGAGGAGTACTCGTCCCAATTAACACACGTTTCAAAGGAAAAGAAGCATCCTATGTTATAACAAAAGCGAACGTGAAATTACTCTTCACCGTAACTGACTTTCTAGAAACAAATTACGTGACTCTTCTCCAGGGAACAGAAGCAGAAACACAATTGAAAGAAACCGTTGTCCTCCGAGGAAATTCAGACGAAAAAACAATCCCATTCAGCGAATTCCTCACACGGGGATCAGGTCGAAAAGACGAAGAAGTCCAAGACCGATCAAAGCAAATAAGTGGTGACGACCTATGCCACATCATGTTTACCAGCGGGACAACAGGCGCACCCAAGGGAGCGATGCTAAAACACTCAGCAGTCGTCAGGGGGTATAACGACTGGGCTGACATCATAGGATTGCAAAAACAAGACCGATACCTAATCGTAAATCCGTTTTTTCATTCCTTCGGTCTAAATGCCGGAATTTTAGCTTGTCTGATGAAGGGGGCATGCATGCTGCCTCACCCTGTCTTTGACGTGCAACAAGTCATGGAAAGAGTACCAAAAGATAAAATCACGATGCTTCCAGGACCACCCGCTATCTACCAAACAATCCTTAACCACCCACAACTCGAAACTTTCGATATGTCAACGTTACGACTTGCGGTGACCGGAGCGGCCGCCATCCCCGTAGAAATGATCATTCAGATGAGAGAGCGTCTAGGGTTTGAAAACATAGTCACAGGATACGGATTAACAGAGGGGTCGGGACTCGCAACGATGTGCCGCCACGATGACGACCCTGAAACCATTGCTAAAACATCTGGCAGGGCTATGCCTGGAATGGAAGTAAAAGTAATAGATAATGAAGGCCAAGAGCTTGAACGAGGCAAACCGGGAGAGATAATCGTCAAAGGGTATAACATCATGGTCGGTTACCTCAATGACCCTAAACAAACATCAGAAACAGTCAACGCCGATGGCTGGTTACAAACAGGTGACATAGGGATCATGGACGCTGAGGGAAACATAGCTATCACAGACAGAAAAAAAGATATGTACATAAACGGAGGATTTAATGTTTACCCCGCAGAAGTTGAATCAGCTATGTTAGAACACCCGCACATAGGCCAAGTTTCAATAGTGGGAACTCCCGATAAGAGAATGGGTGAAGTCGGATACGCATTCATCGTTCCAGCTGCAGGAGAAACCCCCGACGCAGACCAGATAATGGCATGGTGCAGGCAAGAAATGGCTAACTATAAATGCCCGCGAGAAATAGAATTTGTAGAAAGTTTGCCCCTAAATGCTTCAGGTAAAGTCCTCAAATATGAGCTTCGCGAGCGTGCAGCTAATACAAGGAACCAGGCATGAAAGCAGTTGTGTTAGAGAACTATGGCGGCACTGAAGAATTGCAAATCCGAGAGATACCAAACCCGTTACCAGGGAGCGAAGAGCTCCTAGTCAAAGTTCATGCAACCGCACTCAACAGAGCCGACATACTTCAACGTAAAGGGTTATATCCAGGACCACCCAGCGAATATGAGATACCTGGACTTGAATTCTCCGGCATCGTTCAAGCCCTCGGTTCGGACGTAATGAATTACGCTATTGGGGACAGAGTCATGGGAATAGTCGCCTCGGGGGCATATGCCGAACACCTAACAATTCACCATCAGCAAGCTATGCTCATTCCGGAAAACCTATCCTATGAAGACGCAGCGGCAATACCCGAAGCATGGTTAACTGCTTATGATGCCCTCTTAGATAAAGGAAAACTTACAAAAGATCAGACCTGTCTAATCCACGCAGGAGCTTCAGGCGTCGGAACCGCAGCAATACAAATAGCAAAGAGTCTCGGCTCACAAATAGCCATAACAGCATCTGCATCAAAACTCGACACTTGCATCGCTCTTGGCGCTGACCTAGCAATAGATTACAACCAGGAAGACTTCGTAGAAACAACACAAACATGGACAGACGGCAAAGGTATCAACCTAATTATTGATTTAGTCGGGGGGGAATACCTTCAACGTAACGTAAGAGCAATAGCCTCCAAGGGAACTATTGTACAAGTAGGTTTAATGGGCTCGGGGAAACCCGAACTTGACCTGGGAACTTTCCTGAGAAAACGACTAACCCTAGTAGGTACCGTCCTCAGAACGAGGTCATTAACTGAGAAGGTTGAACTAACACAAGAGTTTTGCCAATCTATTCTTCCAAATTTCCAAACTCAGTTCTCACCCAATATCGATAGCATCTATTCGTTTGATGCAATAGCAGAAGCGCACACACGAATGGAAAACAATCTCAACACCGGAAAAATTATTATTCAGATTCAATGATGACTTCTGAAAAGACTGAACTTTCAAAATATCTTGGCAACAGCCAAACAGTGCAATACGCTAGAGACGGCAATGACTGAAGCAACATTAAAAATCAACATCCCAGGCAATCACCTTATGCCGGGACTCTTCG
>MDTA01202640.1_pt1 | contig 12936 bp, 8 predicted proteins | sample 811151 | NCBI WGS metagenome assembly MDTA01 (sample SAMN05326648, study PRJNA326480) | marine metagenome | isolation source: seawater | place: Indian Ocean: South | collected 2010 | reverse complement strand
CTAAGTCAATTCCATTTCTCTTAAATGCAGGTTCTTCAATAAGATTAGTTAAACCTGAAGGAGTTCTTAAAATATTAGAAATATTTTTTAACTTCTCTTCTCTTTTTCTAGAAGCAATTTCATTCTCTTCAATCTCATTAGGGTTAATCTTCACTCTATCTCTAACAACAAATTCTTCTTCTATATTTTCTTCTATTTGTTGCATATTAAATGTGAAGTCAACTTCGTGAGGTTCTTCCTTCTTTTCTTCAATTGATGAAACAATCATTTCTTGCTCTTCTTCAAGTTCATCATCTAAGGAAAGAACAACTCTATTCTGTTCTTCATTAGTATTAAAACCGTCAATAATTTCCTCAGAAATATTTTCAGAAACAGATAATTCTAATTCTTCCTTATCTGTAATTTCTTCTTCTGTAAAGTTGAGCTGTAAATCTTCTTCAAAGTCAAACATAGATTGTTGTGAAAAATCTTCTGATAACGATTTTGGATTACTATCTTGCTTTTTCTTTGGCTTACTAATTGAATCTAACGTTTCGTCCTCTCCAATGCTAATAACAACTTCTACTTCTTCTTCTTTTACATCAAAACCAGTTGCAATAACAGTAACAGAAAGTTTGGATCCTAAAGCGGGATCCGTTCCAACACCATTAATAATATTAACATTATTTCCTGCTTGTTTTTGGATGGTGTCAGTAATTAACTTTAATTCATTCATAGAGATTTCATCCTCTTCAGAATCACCAGTTACAATTTTTAACAACACGTGCTTCGATCCAAAAATATCATTATCATTTAATAGTGGAGAATCTAAGGCGTTTTTTACTGCCTCCACTGCTCTATTTTCCCCCTCAGCTTCTGCCTGTCCCATTATTGCAGTTCCACTATCCTGAAGAACTAATCTAGCATCACTCAAATCAATATTTACTGTTAAATGCTGTGTAATAACTTCAGCAATACCTTTTGTTGCAGTATTTAAAACCTCATTCGCCTTACTAAACGCTTGTCTAAGTTTTAAATCCCCATGAACCTCTAATAATTTCTGATTATTAATTACTAGAAGAGTATCAACATTAGCTCTTAATTCTTCTAAACCTAATTTAGCATGATCGTGTCTCCTACCTCCTTCAGTTTCGAAAGGCATAGTGACTACACCAACAGTTAGGATTCCTTTATCCCTAGCAGCTTTAGCTATTACAGGAGCGGCTCCTGTACCAGTCCCTCCACCCATTCCAGCAGTAATAAATAGCATATTTGTATTTGAATCTAACAGCTCATTAATTCTATCAATACTTTCCATTGCTGCTTCTTTACCTACTTGTGGGTTAGAACCTGCTCCAAGACCATTTGTTAAACTTTCTCCAAGCTGAATCTTTACTGGTATTGGACTAGCTTCCAGTGCTTGTGTGTCTGTATTACAAACTGCAAAATCTACACCCTTTATACCATTTTTGTACATGTAATTGATTGCATTTCCCCCTCCGCCCCCAATACCTATTACCTTGATAACAGATGATTGATTTTTTGGGAGGTTGAAATCAATTATATTTTCATTTTCGCCCATAATTTATTGATTTATTTGATTATTACTAATTTTAATTTATATCGTCTGAGAACCAATTCTCAAGCATTTCTTTTAATTTACCTCCTATTCCTACTGTTGAAGGCTCCTCAGAGACTGTATCTTGTTCTTCTATTACTGGTTGCACTTCTTTCCATACAACTTCTTCAAAACCTTTCTGAACTAATCCAACTCCAGTAGAAAAAATTGGACTCTTTATCATAGATTTTGAATCACTACATAAGTGTTCATTTGGATAACCAATTCTAACTTCTTTTCCTGTAACATAGGATACAAGTTGAGGAAGATTTCTAAGCTGTGAACCTCCTCCAGTAATTACAATTCCGGTCATTAATTTATCTTGATAACCAGAGGATTTTATTTGGAAATTAACTAAATCTATAATTTCTTTCATTCTAGATTCAATAACAGCTGAAAGATTTCTAACAGAAACCTCCTTAGGATCTTTACCTCTCAACCCAGGAATTGAAACAATTACATTTTCTTTGGTAGAAGAGGACATTGCTGAACCAAACTTAATTTTTAACATCTCTGCTTGCTTTTCTAAAATCTGAATACCTTGCTTAATATCTTTTGTTATAACATTTCCTCCGAATGGAATGACTGCTGTATGTCGTATAATTCCATCTAAAAATATAGCCACATCAGTTGTTCCACCACCAATGTCAACTAAACAAACTCCTTCTTGTAACTCATCTTTATCTAATACCGCAAGTGCAGACGCAAAAGGTTCTAAAATTAAATTCTTTGGTGTTAATCCCGCCTTCTGAACACATCTCATAATATTTTTTACTGCAGCAACTTTAGCAGTAATTATGTGAAAATTCGCTTCTATCTTTACACCCGCCATTCCTTTCGGATCTTGTATAAAATCTTCACCATCTACTGTATATTCTTGAGGAATAACATGGATCACTTCTTCTCCCGGAATAGTAACTAACTTAAACATATTCTCCTTAAGCTTATCTAAATCATCTTTTGAGATTTCATGTGTAATTTCATCTCTAACCATTTCTCCTCTGTGCTGCAAACTCTTTATGTGCTGTCCAGCAATACCAACATAAACCTCATCTATTTTAATTCCTGATTCTAACTCTGCTTGTTCCACTGCAATCTTAATTGAAGCTACTGTTTTATCAATATTTGCTACAACACCCCTCATGACCCCATTAGATACAGCTTTCCCTGTACCCAAAATGTCTAACTTCCCATATTGATCTTTTTTACCAACCAAAACTGTTATTTTAGTGGTGCCAATATCTAAACCTACGACAATTTCAGATTTAGTATTAGTCACTTCATTATTCTGTTCTGTTTTTTCCATATTACTATTTTTTAGTACAAACTATTTGATTTTTAAATTTTAGGTTTAGTGTTTTGTATTCTTTCTTTTGAGTGTTTCCTTTCTCGTAATACAACATTAATTTATTAAACTTCTCATTTATATCGATAATTTTTCCGAATTCAATCTGCTCTCCAACTCTAGTTAACATTAATAATTCAGAATTTATTACATCAATCTGAACAATAAGTTGTTTTAAAAACACATCATTATAAATTTTATTTGCAATGAAAAACAACTCATCTTCAATCAAACTATTTACATTACCTGTAACTAAAAGCATTCTAGCTGTAAAATAATTCGATAATGGCATTCTTAAACCATCTGCATCTAGGTAATATCCTTCTTTTTCATTTTGAATACGTATAATTGGCTTCCGTTGCTCAACATGGATACTTACATTTCCATTCCAATCTGAATAAACTGTTGCCTTTTTTATTGACGGGTGACTTATCAATAAATTCTCGATTTGGGAAAAAGAACACTTATCTAATTTTATTGAATCTGGATATAACATATTCTCATCTAAATAACTCACAATTATATCGGGAGTGACAAATGAATTGTCATCTAACTCAATTGTTACATCTGATAAACTACAATATTTATTATCCAAAGAATTAAGCGATAGATATATCATAGAAATAATTAAAGATATGGCAGTAAAAAATCTTATTATGTTAAAAATATTCTTCATAATAATTTATCTTTAAGAGGCTTTATAATTGTGCTAATATCTCCTGCCCCTAAGGTTAATAAAACATCTACTTCATTCTTTTCAATTAATGACAAAACCTCTTTTTTGGTACATAATTTTTTATCCTTTACCTTACATTTTTGTAACAAAATATCTGAAGTTACACCTTCTATCTTACATTCCCTTGCTGCATATATTTCTAATAATATTAATTTATCTGATAAAGAAAGAGAAGTTGCAAACTCCTCCATAAAGTCCTTGGTTCTGCTATACAAATGAGGTTGAAAAATTACAGTTATCTCTCTATCAGAATACATATTCCTAACCGCCAAGATACTTTTTTCAACCTCCTCCGGATGATGAGCATAATCATCAATAAAAACTACTTCATTATTAGAGATATGTGTTTCAAATCTTCTTTCTATACCTTCAAAAGAGTTAATTGATTTAACAATATTATCATTAGAAACATTTAATTTTTTAGAAATAGTGATAGCCGCTAGAGCATTAGAGACATTATATTCTCCTCCCATTTTTAACTTAAAATCCGTAACTATCTCGTCTTTAAATAGGACATCAAAATGCATGATTTCATCTTCAATAAAAATATTTTTTGATGAAACATCAGTAATAGTTGAAGTGCTGTATTTTAAAACGGAAATATCATCTCTTTCTATAATTGTAGTATCAATGCTTTCTTCTAAAAATAATGTTCCTCCACTTTTAATATTATTTATAAATTCGGCAAATGCAATCTTAAGATTTTCTTTATTCTTATAAATATCTAGATGATCTAAAGCAATTGATGTTATTACTGCAATATCTGGACTCAGTGTTAAGAATGATCTATCAAATTCATCAGCCTCAACTACGACTAAACTATTTGTAGATCCTAGCATTAGATTAGAATTATAATTAGAACAAATACCACCTAAAAATGCTGTACAATCTACATCTGAATTATATAAAATATGAGCGAGTATTGAAGAAGTTGTTGTTTTTCCATGAGTACCAGCAACAGCAATAGTAAAATGTTCCTCAGTAACCTTTGCTAATAATTCTGCCCTTTTCAAAATTTTATATCTATTATATTTAAAATAGGATAATTGCTGATTAATTTTCGGTATAGCTGGAGTATAAATTACTAAGGTTTCTTTTTTGTTTTCCTTAACTTCTGAAGGAATTAAATCTATATTATCAGAATAATTAATATTAATATTTTCAGATTCAAGATCTAAGCATAGATTAGACCTGTTTTTATCATACCCAAATATATTTACATTTCTAAAATTAAAATATCTTGCTAATGCACTCATTCCGATACCTCCAATTCCAACAAAATACATATTTTTATACTGATTCAAATTCATTATTTTACTAAATCTATAGATAAATCCGCTATCCTTTTAGCTGCATCTGTAACTGACAATTTTTTAATATTGCTACTTAATTCTTCCTGTAATTTTTTATCACTAGAAAGAGATATCAACATTTCTACAAGTTTACGCTTACTATCGACATCTTTTACCATGAGTGCAGAATTCTTATTAACTAACGATTGTGCATTTTTTGTTTGATGATCTTCTGCAACATTAGGAGAAGGAACTAAAATAATTGGTTTGCCTACGAAACATAACTCTGAAATAGCAATAGCACCTGCTCTAGAAACAATAATATCTGCCGCCGCATAAGCTAAATCCATTTCTTTTATAAAAACATGAGAACTAATACCTTTTACCTTCAAATTATCTATAAATTTATTCGATTCCTCCTTGAAGGATATACCTGTTTGCCAAATTAGATTTAGGTTATGTTTCTTAAATAAATTTAAGTTTTGAGCTATAGATTCATTTATAGTTTTTGAACCTAAACTTCCTCCGACCACAAGCACTGTTATATTGTTATTATTTACATCAAATAATTTCTTTCCATCTTCTATTTTATCTTTAAATTTTATTATAGATTCTCTGATTGGGTTTCCAGTGAACACCAATTTATTTTTTGGAAAGAAACGCTCCATCTCACTAAAAGCGGTGCAAATTTTATCAACATGACTAGCTAGTAATCTATTTGTTATTCCCGGAAATGAATTCTGCTCTTGTATTACTGATGGAATTCCTTTCTTAGATGCAACATATAACAATGGCCCACTTGCAAAACCCCCTGTACCAATAACTAAATCGGGATTAAAATCTCTTATGATTTTTCTAGACCTTAATACACTACTTATTAATTTAAAGGGAAATAACAGATTCTTCTTACTAAGACTCCTTTGAAACCCACTGATCCACAAACCTTTAATAGTATATCCAGCTTCTGGAATTTTTATCATCTCCATTTTATCTTTTGCTCCTACAAATAATAAATCTATATCTTTTAATTTCTTTTCTAAGGATTTTGCAATAGCTATTGCTGGAAAAATATGTCCTCCAGTACCTCCTCCACTAATTATGACCTTAAGCTTTTTCATATTCTCTATCGTTTGAATCTCTACTAACACTTAAAATAATACCAATAGCAATACAAGAAAAAATGATGGATGTCCCACCTTTACTAATAAGAGGAAGAGTTTGACCGGTAACTGGAAACAATCCCACATTAACACCCATATTAATCGCTGCCTGTAACGATAATGCAAATGACAATGAAGCAACCATTAAGGATCCAAAAACACTTTCTGTATTCTGAGAAATTATAATGCACCTATAAAAAAATAGTAAATACAAAAACATTGGAAAAACACCTCCTAATAATATTCCATACTGTTCAACAGTAATAGCATATACAAAATCAGAAGATCCTGCATATAAAAAATGTCGTTGAATACCTTTTCCTGGGCCCTTACCTAAAATACCTCCATTCTTTATTGCAATCTTTGACTCGTTTAATTGATGTCCTTCATCTTTAATATAATCATCCTTAGGAGAAATAAATGCGTCTATTCTATTAACCCAAGTAACAGAACGTGGTATTAATTCCTGAAAAGATGGAATATATTTGCCAGCAAAATATACCAAAGAAGCTCCAAAAACCGAAACCATAACAATTGATAAAAGAAATTTGAATTTAATTCTAGCAAAAATCATCAACATAAATCCATTTATTAATACTAATGTTGCAGTAGAAAAATTGGATGGTAAAATTAGAGAGCAAGTAATAATTAGAGGCAATAATAAGTACCAACAAAAGTCTTTCCAATTATTTATATAATCTCGATACTTACTTATTTGCCTTGACATAAAAACTAAAATAGCAATCTTAGCAAAATCAGAGGGTTGAAAAGACAAACTTCCTATAGAAATCCATCTCTTAGCTCCATTAATCTCCATTCCTATAAAAAATACAAAGACTAATAAAAATATACTTATTATAATCCCAACAACACTTAATTTTGAGAAGTATTTAAACTTTAATTTATGTACAAAATACATTGCTATTAATCCCATTAAAATATTTCTAAAATGAGATTTTGTAGAAGATAATCCTTCAACACTATATACAACTAGTATAGAAATTATCAATAACAGAAATACTACTGTCCAGATAGTTTTGTCTCCCTCTAATTTTATATATTTTGAAAGGTTTGACATTTTTACTTATAAACTTCTAACCGATTTTTTAAATTCTAATCCTCTATGTTCAAAATTGGAAAACATATCAAAACTTGCACAAGCTGGAGATAATAAAACTGCATCACCTTTTTGTGCTAACTGATATGAAAAACCAACGGCTTCATTCATTGATTTAGCATCAACTATTTTATCTACATGATCAGCAAATGCGTCATGGATTTTCTTTGTATTTTCTCCAATACAAACTATAGCCTTAACCTTAGTCTTTACAAGATTTAATAACTCACTATAATTGTTACCCTTGTCTACACCTCCAACAATCCAAACGGTATTTTTATGCATACTTTCCAATGCGTACCAGACAGAATTTATATTTGTTGCTTTAGAATCATTTATAAATTCGATTCCATGTACATTAATTACATGTTCTAATCGATGTTCTACATTTTGGAAATCTAACAAACTTTGTCTTGTAATAAAATCTTTCACCTCTAAAACTCTAGAAGCTACTGCTGCTGCCATTGAATTGTAAACATTATGTTTACCTTGTAAAGCTAATTCCTGAATTGTCATTTTGTTTTTATTTATGTTAATATTTATTTGTGTATCTTTATAAAATGCTCCCTCATCAAATGTTTTATACAAACTAAATGGAAGCTTTTTTGCTTGAGTCTCTATCTTATTTCTTATGTTTTCATCATCATAGTTGTAGATTAGAACATCTTCCGATGTTTGATTCTCTGTTATTCTGAATTTAGATTGTATATACTTTTCAAAATCATTTCCATATCTATACAAATGATCTGGTACAATATTTAAAAGAATTGATATATCTGCTTTAAATTTCTTTATTCCATCTAATTGAAAACTACTCAATTCTAAAACAATAAAGTCATAATCTCTATCTACAATCGATCTAGCAAAACCGGTACCAATATTTCCCGCTACTAACACATCATATCCAGCTTTCTTTAGTATATGTCCAAGTAACAGAGTGGTAGTTGTTTTACCGTTAGTTCCTGTAATCGCTATAATCTTTGCTTTAGTATATCTGTAAGCAAACTCCACTTCTGATAATACAGGAATTCCTTGTGATTTCAAATCTTGAATAAGACCAATAGAATCTGAAATACCTGGACTTTTTACTACTTCAGTTGCAGATAAGATTTCATTTTTTGTATGACCTCCTTCTTCCCATCTAATTTTATTATTTGAAAGAACTAACTTTTCTGTGATTATTCCATTATCAGAAACAAACACATCATATTTATTCTTTTTAGCCAATAAGGCTGCTCCTATACCACTTTCTCCCGCTCCAAGTACTACTAACTTTTTCATTATCTTAACTTTAGTGTTACTATAGTAAGCACTGCCAACATGATTCCTACAATCCAGAAACGTGTAACAATTTTACTTTCATGATATCCTAGTTTTTGATAATGATGATGTAAGGGAGACATCTTAAATATTCTTCTGCCTTCACCATATTTCTTCTTAGTATATTTGAACCATCCTACTTGCAATACAACTGATAAATTCTCTATAAGAAATATTCCACACAAAATTGGAAGAAGTAATTCCTTTCGAATTAAAATTGCAACTACCGCTATTATCCCACCTAAGGACAAACTACCTGTATCTCCCATAAATACTTGAGCTGGATATGAATTATACCATAAAAAACCAACACAAGAACCTACAAATGCAGACATGAAAATTACAATCTCTCCAATATTTGGGATATACATAATATTTAAATAATCTGCAGCTAAAATATTTCCAGAAACATATGCAAACACAGCAAGTGTTCCTCCAATAATAGCTGAAGTACCGGTAGCTAAACCATCTACTCCGTCTGTGAGGTTTGCTCCATTAGATACCGCAGTAATAATAAATACAACAATCATCACAAAAACAATCCACCAATAATCTGCGGCAGTTGATCCTAACCATTGTGTTAATACCTGATAATCAAATTCATTATCTTTCATAAATGGAATTGTAGTTTTTGCACTTTTTTCCAACTTATCTGATATACTAATTATATTTTCAGCATTTAAATCAATTTGTTCTTTAACAACAATATCCTGATGAAATACCATAAACAATGCAACAATGATTCCAATACCAACTTGACCAAGAATTTTAAACCTACCCGCTAGACCCTCTTTGTCTTTTTTATAAACCTTTATATAATCGTCAAGAAATCCTATAAACCCTAACCAGATTGTTGAAATTAAAAGAATTATCACATAAATATTTTTTAATTGAGCAAATAATAGTGTTGGTATTATAATCGCAGCCAGTATAATTAAACCTCCCATAGTTGGGGTTCCTTTTTTTGACTCTTCCCCTTCTAATCCTAATTGCCTAACCTCTTCCCCAATTTGTCTATTTCTAATAAGATTGATTATTTTACCTCCAAATAGTAGTGACACTATTAATGATGTAATAAGAGCCATTGCTGATCTGAAGGATATATATTGAAATACTCCCGCTCCCGGAAAATCATATACTTCTTTCAAGTATTCAAATAAGTTATATAACATTTTCTGTATTTATATTTAAAGATTCTATTAATTCCCCTACATCATCAAATGGATATTTTTCTCCATTTATATCTTGATATTTTTCATGACCCTTTCCTGCTAAAAGCACTATATCTCCACTCTTTGCTAGAGCACAAGCTGTTTTTATCGCCTGACTTCTATCAGTAATTACAAGTACTTTCTTCTTTTGAATTGGATCTAAATCTGAAGTCATATCCTTAATAATTGTTTCTATATCTTCAGTTCTAGGGTTGTCTGATGTTATTATGACTTGATCAGAATGATTGCACGCAATAGATGTCATTTTGGGTCTTTTTTCAGGATCTCGATCTCCTCCACAACCAAAAACCATTATTAGTTTCTCAGTATTATTCCTAATTTTATTAATAGTAGAAAGAACATTTTTATAAGCATCTGGCGTGTGCATATAATCTACAATACCAATAATATTTTCTGTATTTCTAACAGTATGAAATCTTCCTTCTGCTGGAGTTAAAACACTAATCCTTTCTAAAACATCAGAAGAATCTAAGCCTAATTCAACTGAAGTAGCATAAATAGCTAATAGATTATAAGCATTAAATTCTCCTATAAGATTTACCCAAACATCAACATTTTGAATGTTAAGCAACATACCATCTAATCTACTTTCTAAAAGTTTACACTTATAATCCGCCATAGATTTTAAACTATAAGTAAGTTTTCTTGCTTTAGTATTTGACAACATAATTCTGCCATTCTTATCATCTTTATTTGTTATTGCAAATGATGTGAACTCTAAGTCATCAAAAAATTTCTTCTTTATTGAGATATACTCTTTAAAATTCTTATGATAATCTAAATGTTCATGTGTAATATTGGTGAAAATTCCACCGACAAAATTTAGATTCGACACCCTATTTTGATGAATAGCGTGAGAACTCACTTCCATGAAACAATATTCACAACCTGCATCTATCATTTCATTTAAGATCTTATTAATCTGCAAAGAATCTCCAGTGGTATGAGTACTTTTCACAGAATAGTTTCCTATTTTATTTTCTATGGTAGATAGAAGTCCTGCTACATATCCTAAATCGGAAAATAACTGATATAATAAAGTTGCAATAGTAGTTTTTCCGTTAGTACCCGTTACACCAACTAACTTAATTTTTGAGGAAGGGTTGTCAAAATAATTAGATGCAATAACAGACATTGAATAAGAGGAATTATCTACCATTACATAACATATTCCATCTATAATTTCCTTTGGGATATTTTCTACAATGATACTTTTAGCCCCTAATTCAATAGATTTTGATATATAGTCATGACCATCCGCAACCATACCTTTTATCGCAATAAATAAATCTGAATCATTAATATTTCTTGAGTCAAACTCTATTTTATTTACCTCGACTGAAGAGATATCCCCTATAACAGCTTTAATACTAACACCAAATAACAAATCACTTAATCTCATTAGAACAATTTAATTTTTAACTTATCTTGATTCTTAATATTTGATCCTTTCTTTATAGATTGATAACTTACTTTCCCTTTTCCTTCATACTCAAATTTAAGATTAGAGTTTTCCAGAACATACAACACATCCATTAATTCCATGCCTTTTAGATTTGGCATTAGACCTTTATCTAATTCATTAATAATCTGGAGAATACGATTTTTTATATTTTCTTCAAGTCTTGTTAATCTCTGTACCGAAACTCTTTCTATTTTGTTTTCAGAATTAGTACTTGTGTTGGAGAATAATTCCATTTCTGAGTCAAATGCAAATACTTTATCAGAAATCTCTCTAAAAACTGGAGCGGCAATATCTCCTCCATAATGATTTAAATCAGTTGTGTCTATAAAATCATTTATGACTACTATACAGGAGTATTTAGGATTGTCTGCAGGAAAAAATCCTGCAAATGAAGAAGTATAAGATCTTTCATATTTTGTTTGTTTAGACCAGTTCCAATATTCATTTTTACAAGTACCTGTTTTTCCTGCTATTTTATATTTATCTGTAAAGATGTTTTTTGCTGTTCCATTAATAATATCTTTAGTCCAATTTTCTCTTTGATTACTCACTACTTGCTCCATGTAAGGAAGAAGTTTATTTACACTTTCTTCAGAAAAAATCCTCTCCTCTAATTCTACAACTGGGAATTTTTCTATAAAATTACCCTCACTTTTTATTGAAGTTACTAATCTTGGTAAAACCATCTTCCCTTTATTAGCAAAAGCATTATAAAAAGTAAGAATCTGAAGTGGAGAAATACTCATCTCATATCCGATTGACATAGATGGTAAGCTCGTTCCAGACCACAATTTGTCTTCGGGAGTCCTCATTATCATTTCGCTTTTATATGGCAATTGCAATTTTAAAGGCTCAGTTAATCCAAATTTTTTTAAGTTAGAAATAAATTGTTCTGGATTATTTTTATAAGTGTCATTTATTACTTTAGATATAGCGACATTAGAAGAAACAACAAAAGCATCTCCAAATGTTAAATCTCCATAACCTCCTTTTCGAGTATCCGAAATAGTAGTTGTATAAAACTTTATCTTTCCTTTTCCTGTTTTTACAGTATCTGTAACATCTAAAATTTTATCCTCTAGAATTGACATATATGAAGCTAATTTAAATGTTGAACCAGGAGCGATCTCAGAAACTATTGCATGATTTTTAGAATCATAATAAGTAAAATCCTTTCCTTTATGCAGATTAGCAATCGCTTTAATATCCCCAGTTTCCACCTCCATCAAAACAACACATCCCCACTTAGCATTTGTTTCATATAACTTTTTTTTCAAAGCTAGTTCTGCTGCATCTTGAAACTCGATATTTATGGTAGTAATAACATTCTTTCCTGGTTGAGGAAGAATATTTTGATCTGATTTTTTTGGGACCAAAACTTTTCCTGAGATCTCTTGGTTCATTTCTTTTCCTGGTATTCCTTGTAAATATTCATTAAATGCTAGTTCTATACCATTTTCAGGAACTATGGAATCTCTTCCCAATGACGTTTGCATTATTTTTACTTTTCCTACAGTTATTTTACCAAGAGATCCAAAAGGATAATCTCTAGTACTCTTCATTTCATGAATAAAACCCCCTCTGTTCTTTCCTAATTGGAAAAGTGGAAATTTCTTCATCTCTTGTAATTGAACATAGGTCACATTTCTTTTTAATAGAAAATATCTTTTAT
>MDTA01025356.1_pt1 | contig 12936 bp, 5 predicted proteins | sample 811151 | NCBI WGS metagenome assembly MDTA01 (sample SAMN05326648, study PRJNA326480) | marine metagenome | isolation source: seawater | place: Indian Ocean: South | collected 2010 | reverse complement strand
TTCATCAAGCTCCTCTGCGACATCGAATACTCTTCCAAGCCTAGCTTGCTCCCTGGTGTACATCTCTTCCATCTTCTCCAGTTCAGGCTCGAGATGCTTTACTCTTGTTCCTGCCTTAGCAGACTCTATCTCAAGATTCCTGATACGGCTATCCTTCTCATTGAGAAGGTCCCCCAATCCCTCTTTCTCGATTTCCTTATCTATAGCATCCTTCTCGAGAACTTCGATGTGGGCTTTGGCGTCAGCTAGCTCGGATTCAATAGCCTGATATGCCACGTATAGCTTGTCGAGTCTCTCCTTCTCCATGGCTAGTTGCTCAGCCAAATCTTCCTGTTCGATAGGTATTGTTTCCTCATCGCTCATGGTGTATCCCAAACAGCTGGACTACTGCTTCCCCTTTAACCCCGGCGGAAACGGGATTCAAATAGATGGGATTAGTGTATTCATCTCGATATTGCGGCTACAGTCGTTGACAGTATCGCTGTCAGTCTCTTTGCCGAGGGAATGTGGAGCTTCTCATCGGGACCGTGTGCATTGTTTCCGGGTCCAGAGGCCCCTGTGCACAGAAACTTGGCATTTGGATACCTGCTCTGCATCATAGCCATGAATGGAATCGTCCCACCAATCCAAGTTGCTAAAGGTGGCCTACCAGTTAGATACATAGAAGCCTCGGTAATGGCTCTCTTTACCTCACCCTCCAGGGGAGGCGAATGAAAACCATTTGCGGACGAGTCAAGTGAGAATGAAACCTCCGCTCCATATGGAGGATCTTCCTCTAGAATTTCCTTCAGGATTGGCTCGACAGATTCTGCATCTACACCAGGTGGTATTCTAAAGCTCAATTTTAGATCTGTATGGGTTCTCAAAACATTTCCAGCTACCTGAACTGAGGGAAGGCCGTCAGCTCCAATGATGCAAAGTGAAGGTTGCCAATTCATTCCCAGAATCATGTCTGCAGTATTATCCGAAACCGGGAGGAGTGTGTCTACCGTGGGAAGCTGTTGCCAAAGCGAGTCCCCCACCACACTAGCCAGTTCTTCTGCCTTGATTTTCAGATCTTCCGATATATCAACATGCATTTCAGGAATTAGAATCTGCCCAGAGTTTGAGTCCTCTATCCTATCTAACAGTGCCCTGGCTATCCTAAATGAGGATGGGATAGAGCCTCCTGAGGTGCCTGAATGGATTCCTTCATGTGAAACCTTGATTGAAAGAGTCCCTGATATAAGGCCTCTTAGGGCCTCTGTAATCCAGATATGATCATAATCGGGACCGCCACTATCCATTACTACAATCATATCGGGCTCTCCTAAATCTTCCTTCAGAGCCTCGAGATAAGGAGGTAAATCATAGGATCCTGATTCTTCACAGGTTTCGATTAAGAAGGAGCATTTTGGATGAGGAATATTGGAATTCTGAAGAATCTTCAGAGCGGCTACGCAGAGATACCCCCCATAACCATCGTCAATACTGCCTCTACCGAAGAGCCAAGAATCTCTCCTGACAGCTCTCAAAGGTCCGAGTCCCTCGGACCAAAGTTCTGGCTTGGAGGGTTGCTTATCCAGATGAGAATAGAAAATAATCTCACCGGGCCCTGTCCCCTCGACAGTAATAAGCAGGACTGGGGACCTATCTTCGATCCTGTGAACTGAGTAGGTCATTCCGTCTAGATTCTGGGTTTCAACCCACTTGCAAAAAAGATCTATTGTAGCGTCAAGCTCCCCCAGCTTACGCCAATCTGGTTCGAACATTGGAGACAGTGCTTTGATTGCTATGAAATCACTGAGGCTCGGGATAATTGAGTTCTCCCATAAATCATCACTCATGGTCAGAAGCTGGTCTATCTCGTGTTCCATGTGTATTGGTATGCAATGTAGCAAATGGATTCTTCTGTACAGCGTCAGGGGAAACATGCTAACTGCAGGTTGAGCAAGTACAGGGATACCGAGATATCGGGGCTTCTGATAGGAGTGCCATTTCCGTTACGGTTTTCATAGCGAGACCTAACTTTTGAAGTTCCTCTGTGAACATTTCTTCTGGATATTCAACGATTCTACCGGTTATACCAACTAATATTGCTGGCCTTAGGACCTCTCTGTATGGTAGTCCTCTTTTCTTCCTCTCGTCCTCAATAGACTTCAAAGACAGGTAATACAGTGTCAGTTGCATCGAGTGGTGTTCGAGGATATCCATCTCCGCTTGAGATGCTGGCTCGATAGAATCGTTGCCCAATGACGATATTAGGCCATCGGAATCATAATCGAAGATACTCATTGCCTCCTCAGTCTTCAGGTCTATTGGTCTAATGAAGCTCCCTTCCTCAGAAGTAGTGCAAAGTACCAGATCTATCACCCCATCCATCTCTAAAGAAGCGTGTTCAATATATGAGAGGGGCTCTAATCCGTCAGGAGACCACCTCCCTCTCGTGATTCCTCCGGGGTCTACGATCCTGGCGATATGGAATGGCATCTCAGTTCGTAGGCCATCTACTAAATGGTCATCGACGGAGGCACCAGAGCATAATTTCCCCAGAGGGCCTTTTCTAATTCTTTCAAGTATTGTCCTGACTATCTTAGAGCAGGCTTCTCTATCTGCTTCTAGTGGAAGTATTTCATTGAAGACCTGTTTAATCAGTGAGTCATCAGTAAGTCTGTCCGGACTCTTGCTTATCCAGGAACTAGGGAGATTAGGGATGACGCCATTTGGGGGGCCAGGATTCATCAGCCCTATTTCGAAAATCCTATGAATCACTTTACCCAGAGTGGCGGCGTCTATTCCGGATGGCAATGTTTTGTTCTCTGGTTGTCCAGAATGATACTCTGAGCTCTTTGCCGGGCTACCTCCTCTTGTCTCGAGCCAGTATCTCCTCGGACATCCATTGAATACCGTCAGATTGTGAGGAGCGATCCTTACGCTGTTCCGACTATCATTTCTGGGCGGAGGATTTGGCACGGGTGGGAGGGTGGCTGAGTCAGAAGATGCCTGATTTGTTCTCTCGATCTTCTGCAGGGGCGTCAGGACTGTTCTGGTCGTCTTTTCTATCGTATCAAAGCACATCGGGTGGTGCAATATGGTTATGCCATGGAGGTTGTTTGACCCTAGCATTCCAGAAGTTGATGCTAGTAGTGGATCTATCTCCCTTTTACCTTCGTTAATCACAGATGGAGTAGATTGGGATTGTGAGTCCGTAGAAGAAAGCCAATGTGATGAATCCTCTCCTCTCCTCCATGATCCCTGTCTAAGAGATTCTAGCCACATCTCTCCGAGTTGGGGAACTGATTTTCCATAGGACCAAGAAAAAGTGATTCCTTTTCCTTCCTCCCAATTAGTATGCTTGGGGGATCCGCAAATTATCAGCTTATCTTCAGCTCTTGTGGCCGCTACGTAAAGTAATCTTCTTGCTTCGGCATTCCTTCTGGCCAAGTGGACTTTCTTTACGTGCTTCCATAGGGGGGAAACTGGGCCTTTAGAAGGCCACGGCTTGGGATGTCCCCCGAATAAATCGGGAGTCACAATGAGTCTCTCCGAGGATTCTATTCTGATATTGGTTTGCCTTCCTGAAAAAACATCTGCGAGGATTACTACCTTTGATTCTAGGCCCTTTGACCCATGGATTGTCATAACTCTAACGGCGTCTGAGTCGGGTACATTCACTGCCTCAGTACTGTTCTTATCCCCCTCTCTGAGTCTACGAACGCTGTCTGCTATTACCTTCGAGTCACCGCCGAGATCCATAGCCAGAGTGCTGACTAGTTGGATGAACTGCTCAGCGTCCTGTCTTGAGGTATTATCTGGGTAGGCCATCAATAGGTCCGACCTATCCAATGTCTCGTCAAGAGCTTCGATTAATCTACTAGATTTGGAGAGAGTCTCCCATCTGTTAATCATCTCCTTGTGCCTGTCGTTTACGGTGAAATCTCGTAATCTAGCTAGCATATCTTCCCCTTTGGATGAGTCCCCGATGAATCTCTGTAGTTGGCTGTCATCAAGCCCTATTAGTGAGGATCTTGCTACCCATGCAGCATGATGGGGGGAATCTGGTCTTGCCAATAGCTGTAATAGGCCATCCAGGGCATGTGCGGTCGGACGTTGTAGTAGGCTTCCCTCTCTGTCCGCCTGAGCGGGTACTCCAACAACTGAGAGCTCCCTCATTATGCTGTCTCTAAGCTTACTCCTGCTTGGAAGTAGAATCATAATGTCACTCGGAGCGATTGGTTCCTCTGCCGGTAGCTCGCTCCACTTTCCTGATGAGGAGAGAATCCTTATTGGCTCTCCTTTAATCAGATTTCTTGCCCTCAATGCAATTAGCATCGCCTGCCTTTCGATGGAGTTTGGCTTTCCAAATCCGAAAGAGTCTACAGGGGCAGTTAGATCTTCTGGAGCATCATCATCCCCTCCGTTTAGAACGGGACATATCCATTCAATCGACCCGGATGAGTCTGAGTTTTCCTCGGACGGGCGCAATGGTTGGGGTGTGGCGTAGAAATCTCCTGTTGGGAAATCTTTGTGCCTGTCTGAAAATACATCTTCCCACCAGTGATTCATTGCTTCTAATAGCCCCCCCTTTGTACGATAGTTAACATTTAGTTGGATCAGCCCATTCCTCCTTCTATCGATTTCCTCTGGGCTTGGTATGCGTCCTCTGTCTGGGAGATCGAAAGGGACCCATGGTGTCGTATCAATTCCAGATAAGTGCGTTAATGTCTTTGCCTGTTTGATTCCAACCATATGTGCGTTTCTCGGATCCCTGCTACTGTCTATCTTCCTTAGTGTGGGTTTTTGTCGTAATATCGGGATACTGGAGAATTCATGTTGATTTATCTCCATCAGTGTTCTAGCATATTCAAGGAATCCGACCACTTCAGCCTGTCTGAAAGCATAGATGCTCTGCTTCACATCTCCAACGTAGCATACAGTGGGTTGCCAAGGCGTATCGGGGCTCTCGATCTCGCCCTCCAAGAAAGTCCTCTCTCCCCAGAGTCTGGAAAGAAGCCTCCATTGGAGAGGCGAGTTATCCTGTGCCTCGTCAATGATGAATGCCCTGAATCTCCTTCTAATCATCCTCAGGAGATCGAGCCTCCTTTCCAGATCTGATCTAATGGCAGTCAGTTCGGAGATTGATTCTCCTGCTAACTTTGGATTTTTCTCTAAAATGGATAACTGTTGTAATGCGGCCAGGATATGATCGTCTCTCCAGGGTTTATCACCTATGGAGTCTAGTTCTCTGATTACCTCTTTGGGGTAGTATTTACGACACACCTCAGGACATTTGGAAAGCAGTAGGTCGCTTGCCAAGGCCTGTATATCATCGAAGTCGTGAACCTCTTCCCTCTCCTTCATTCTTTTCAGAATGCCTTTGAAGCCAAGATGTACCAATCTGAGGTCATCCAGATTCCTCGCTTCTGCTTCTATGGTGAAGTAGTATCTCTCTGTTTTTTCTCCCTGGGGGAGCCTATCTGGGATATTATCCGGGAGTGGGGTCAGGGATTTTCCACGAGAAGGGGGTGAGCAGGGAGGGGGTGTCGAGTCTAGTAGCATCGCAATCTGGGCAAAATGGAGGGCCAGGGAACCAGTTGAGTCCGTCCATACTTTCCTGATTCTCTCTATTTCCGAATTGAGTGCTTCTTTGATCGACTCCTTGGAGAGCCTGTCCTTTATTGCGCTCCAAGACTTAACGCCTCTAGGCCAGTGGTTGTCGTCGGGGATATTTTGTCTGGGAAATATGGTTGGAGATCCAGATTGAATTGTTGATGCGCTGGTGGTACAGTCAAGGTGATGTGCAAGCCATACCAATTGCCCCCATGTATCGGAAGGAATCTGCTCATTTAGTGCCAGTAGACAGGCCATTCTCGATTCTTGGGGAATACCGCCGGCGACCATTTCTGGGGCTCCGAGGATGATGTCACAGTATCTCTCGCTGCTTTCATTTATTTTCGAACACATAGACTCAACTAGGTGCCTATCAGTTGTAGATAGGATTCTCTCCCTGAGTAGCAATGGGTCTACTTGACCGTTCTTATCAGTAATTCTTCTCAGTCCTTCCTCTATGAAGACGGATTTCTTGACAAGTCCTCTAAGTAGCCTAGCCGCAGTCTTCCTTCCAGAGTATCTCCTAGCTATTCTCTCTCTTGCTTCGAGGACATCCAAAGCTATCTCTGCTGGAATGCCCGCATCGACCGCATCTCCAAGGCCAGAGATTGAGCTTGGAAGTCTCCAAAGTGTGTCGAGGGCGTCTTCGATAAGCAATATCCTGCTTGCATCGGAGATGTTCTCCCTGCTGAGAGCATCTCCCAAGAATCCTCTGTAAGGAGAGACTAATTGATTGAAGAAAGAGTCTATGGTTCCTATTGGGGCGTCTTCCAGAAGTGTTAGGAGCTGCTCTGGAAGACCGGGGTGAGTTACTCTTGGATCGTCTCTATTCTGTTCGGAGGTCGACGAGGGGCCCATTCTCAGTTTCATTATCTCATCCCTCAACCTATGCCTCATCTCATCTGCAGCTTTGTTGGTGAATGTTAGCAGAACGACCTCTCCTGGAAGGAGCCCAGGGTGTTTCTCGGGAGTCATCGTCTCCGAAGAGGGGGAAATTAGGATTCCTCCTTTAGGTGGGGGGGGTCTTTCTGGGACTGGGAGTATTCTAGTGGCCCTCTGGTCTCCACAAAGATAGTGCTCAATCACTCTATCAATGATAGTTTTGGTCTTTCCTGTACCGGCTCCAGCATCGATTACGATATGAGAATCCAAGTTTAGCGCGAGTCTCTGGGCAGTATTGGGAATCATCAGAAGTCATCCTCCATTTGGACTGCACATAAACTACTCACCGGGCAGTATCTGCATGCTGATTTGGATGGAGTTGGATGTACCCTACCTTCCACGGCTCCATGAGCTACTCCTAATGCAACTGAAAGTCGCTGAGCCATCCATGCTCTGAATGGGTCGCTCTTGGGATTGGTAGATTCGTCTGGGAATCTATGCAATCTACTGGTCAGAGACGTGGTCGTACCTATTGCCAGTGATTCTAATTCTGACCGGTGATTGCCTGAAGGCTCAACTAGATGCTCTGTGGAATGACCGATAGTTGAGATACCTGCCCCCACAACCAAGTCCCCAGGGTGATTGATCTCCCACGCCCTAGAATAAATCGCTAGTTGGAGTTCATTGAGTAGGCCTTCCTTATTCCTATCTGAAGCCTTTTTCTCGGATGTCTTCAAATCTCTAATAATTACTCTTCTACGAGGTTTCCAATCATTCCTTTCGAAGAGCCTCAGTGGAGCTACCTCATTTGAACCGTCAGCATCTAGCCATTCATTGCCTTCATTATTGAATGGAATTATGTCCACCCTGTCTATCTTTCCATTGATCATTATGGAAGGCAGCTCTATCAGATTCGGACTTGTTTCATTTTGATTCAGAGAGATTTCTGTACCTGTCTCCGATCCATTAGAAATTTCCCATTCCAATGCTACGGGCATTGAGTCTGAAAGTTGCATTTCTGATCTTATCATGGCCCCTATTCTCCCTCCCAGTGGAGCTTTAGCTGGATTGGCTAGCCAATCTTTCCATTCTCTGTTTGACATCCCGGTGAGCATTCTGAGCCTGAAAGTGGAGACACCATCGGACCGTTCCAGCCATGGTGCTAGTTTGTCTAGGATTTCGAGAGCTTTCTGCATAACCTCTCGCTCTTCTAAGCCCGATTTGGCAATATTAGTTGGAAAATTGCCATCTCGGGCTCCGGATATTTCCCTTTCAACTTGCTCCTCCATGCCTAATATCTCACAAATCAGATCATGATGTATTTGGTGTAGTAGGTCCCCATGAATTCTCGGATCTAGGTCTTCACTTTGTGTCTCTTCGTCTCTAATTCTGAGTCCTCTGGTTAGCCATCCTCTTCGTGGACACTTTGCCCATTCTTGGAGCCTGCTTGGTGACCACAGTTGTATTTCTTGACTGGCACCACGGGAGTGCCCGTGTCTTCTATCCGATACTACTGACCCGGACGGGAGGGGGGTAAATGGTCTAGGATCAATTGTTACTGAGTTCTTTCCGTCGCTATTGGTGGCTCCAATCACAGGCCATATAGTGGAATTACGAGGATCTTCTACTCCTTCAGGGGTCTTCCTCGTCAAATCGTCGTAATCGAATAAGATAACTCTGTTTCTATATTCGACGGGGAGGTATCCCTCGGGGTCTGCCTTGCTAGGTTGCCTTCTCTCTCTATCCCTCTGAAGCTCTACATCAAGAGGAATAGTTATGGAACTGGGATTAAGGGGGGGGTTGTTAGAATTCCTCATATTTCTGAGGAGTATGCCATCAATTTGCTTAATATCCCTGAGACCAAGATTCTCCTCGGATTTTGGATCAAAATTAATTGGTGGGGTGCAGTAATCTAGGATTTCCTCCAAGGGGGGTGCCAGAGGTGTAGACTTGTCCAAGCTGGGGTCTATCAAAATCACTTTACTACAACAATTGAGAATATGATAGAGGTGATGACGTGCCCTAGTGATTGGAACGTCTGGCCTCAAAAGCTCGAACCTGTGCCTATCTACTTCTCCTATGAAGGGGATTTTTGGCGATCTGAGATCCCATGAGGATGCTGATGCGTTAGCTAGTATGACTATGTCTGAGTTGCAACCAAGAGCGTCTTTCGGTGCCATGACTCTTAGTCTGGAGCTGATTCCTGATACCGGAACCGGAAGAGAAGCCGTCTTCAGTATCGATGATAGCTCTGCTACCCAGTCTGATCCTCCTGTAGGGGGAGACTGTCCTACTGAGTTTTGTAGTGATCTCAATGACTCATGCTCACTTATTATTGCCTTTATGACGGAAGATATCGGTATTGTATTTCCATCCAGTGATTCCACTGAGACATCTGTGTCTATTTGTTGAAGGGTTCTAACGAACCACTCATCCCCGGTAGATGGCGAGGTGGGTGCTTCGAGAAGTTTCCCGGAATGGCATCCAGTGAGAAGCCTTTGATTGGAGAGAAGTGCTCTATCCGTCTTTTCTAAGAGTGGAAGTATTGACGATGCGAGTGCGATTATCCACCACTGGGTTGATTCGCGTTGGGGTCCCTGTTCGTCTTTGCTGGAGGACCTACATAGGGCCTCCATCCATCTCCCTAGAGCTCCTGGACCGCCTAGAATATGCTCTGACCTCGCAATTTGAGATAGGAGCTCTATGTCAGGCTGAGGTGATATGTCGCTGTTGTTATCCTCGTTATGAAAAGGAGAAAACGGGGAGAGTGATTCCTGTACTGCCAACATTCTTAGCTTCTCCATTGAGAAAGAATTCGGGCCAATTCCGATGTTAGCCAGCTCATGTAGCCAATGACCTATTGGAGAATGTGTTATGGGTTTCTTTAGTCCCGATATAGGTAGTCCCAAATCATTTATGATTTTGTTCCATCGGGTTTTATTTTCTTCAAATGAAGGATCGATGATTAAGACCGTTGAATCCATTTTCTCGGATAGAAATCTCCTGGCAATTGAAATAGAGGCCTCGAAAGACTGTTCCTCTCTATTAACAAAAATCCTATCGACAGTTGGAGCATCTTTATGGTTGGATATTTCATGTCTGGGAATCCATTTTGGTAGATCTTCCGGATCGGTTATTGGAAAATCATCCACCAATTGAAACCCATGAAACCCTAACCTATAACTCCCAGGATACGTTAATTGATGAATTGGTCGGATTTTAGAAAGGGAACTAAGGAGTTCCTGGTCTGACTTGTTGATTGGAGAGGCGTGATCAAGCATGATAATGCCATCAATATCCAGTAATGTGAAAGGAGTACCAACGGATTCAATACCGTCCAGTATCTTAAAGGTTAGAAAATCAGGGTGAGTTCCTCCAGTCTTCGATTCAATGTCTCTTAGAATCTCTTTGAAAGAGTGTATTCCTGGACCGTCCCATGAGGTTTTGGAGAGCTCTTTTGATAGGAAATTATGTAGCTCTGACAGAGCAGTAGTCTTCCCCTCCCCCCAATGCATATTAGGCAGGGGGTTGATGAGGGGGAAGGAAAGATTAGATGCTCTCTCTGAACAGAAATTATGCAGTACTAAGTCAAAGGATGGCCCCAAAGGAATCTTTCTCGGAATCCTTAGGTCCGCCATTAGGGAGGACTTGAGTGACTCCAGAGTATGGTGGAGAGTCCTATCGAAAGCGAAGCCAATTTCGCTGAGCATAGACATCTGTTGTCTTCTACTATTCTCATTCGGGTATATTGTGAGAATTTTCGAAGGGCCCCCTTCGGAAATAGGTCTAGGATCTATCGCCTGAATGACAAAATGTTCGAAGAGCCAGTTCGGAATTCTTCCAACTGGTATCTCTTCAATTGTAATTGAGCCCTCACTCGACTTCATCGAGTCCCTCCTAGACTCGGCCATGGACGGGGGGGTTATTCAACCCAACTGAGAGAAATAGCATTTAGGACGGTCTAGGGGCTCTTACATAAGCCATAGCAACCAATGACGTGAGCAGATAGGCTATGCTTGGAGGCGGAAGGGGAGATTCAGACGGAGAGCTATCAACAAGCCAATCGACCAGTATTGCTACTTTCAAGTCGTCTCCATCCCATAGCGACGGGAGGGGGACTTCCAATGCCCCTGTCGAGAAAACAATAGTGTCGAGCGGAAGTGCCTCAAGAAGAACGTGTTCGTATATCTCTAATCCATTCGATCCATCTGGGAAATATGCCTCCTCTTCAATTAGAAGAATCCATGGTTCTAACGTATATTGATCTTGAGTAGCAATAGATAGCGAGGAAATATCCCAGTCAAAATTAATTGAGTCCTCTGTCTGATTTATGTTCAGTGATATATTCCCATTGAGGAGCTCGGCTGACCTCATAGACAGGGATGCTGTGTAATCGTCTATCAGAGAGTCTGAGTTGGGCCTAATACCGTAATGCATCCTCTCCCCATCGACAACTTTTGTGGGCGCAAGTCGAGGTGCCCCCCCATTGAGGGTCACAGCGTGGCCATAGATGTTAGTCCAGCGCTCTTCAGTACTGTTACTACCGAAAGGATCACGTGGTTCAAACCAATGTCTGTGGTAGTGGATTAGTTCTACATTTGAGTCTCCTATAGCGTCGTTCATTATTCCTTGTGTGGTTACGCAGTTTATGCACCATGTTGCCGTGTAGATCTCGACTAAGATAGGCATTTCATCTACATTATAGGAATGGGTTTCTCCTGTATCATTTTTCGAGGAGAGGTTCCAATGCGTGGTGAAACCAATCGTTCCGCCGTCTGCTTGCACACCATCAGAGTCGTACCTGGCATGGCCCCAGAACTGTTCTGTAGCTGCACTGGCCTGTAATGGAAGAAGAATCACCGTGGCCATCATCACTGCCAATATGACCCTCATGATGCCTGCCGGAAGATTGTATTATTGAACAGTTACTCATGGTTGTGCTGATTCTAGGGCACTGATTGTCCTCTGTACATCATCGTCAGTGATGTGCAGGTGTGTTACCATTCTTATTGTAGAGCTGTCAATTGTAAGGGCTTGAATGCCCATCCCTTCCAATCTAGAGATTAGCGCTTCAGCCCCTCCCTTGTCGCATTTTACATATACCATATTTGTCTGTACTTGTTTAAGATCTACTTCATAGGAATCCATTCTGTCAAGAGCTGATGCTATCTCCATAGCCCTGTCATGATCCTCTGAGAGTCTGTGGACATTATTCTCCAGAGAGTATATTCCAGCTGCTGCCAGTACTCCTGCCTGTCTCATCCCCCCTCCAAACATTTTCCTCCACCTATGTGCTTTGTAGAGGGTTTTGTTCGATCCCACTAGTACACTTCCCACTGGAGCTCCCAGTCCCTTACTGAGGCATACCGAGATACTATCATACTCCCTAGCCATTCTCTTTGGGCTAAGTGAGGTGGATATTGAAGCATTGAAAATCCTAGCTCCGTCTATATGTGACCTGCAATTATTTTCCCTGGCAATCTTTGCTATTGCATCCAGTTTTTCCTTAGAGTAGCAGGTGCCTCCTCCACGATTGGAGGTATTCTCCACACATACCATGCTTCCGTTAGGATAGTGCCCAAGGCTTCCATCGCCCTTCCTGATTGAGGCTTCTACATCGGCTGGATCCATTATGCCCCCCTCTCCTGGAACAAGTGCTATTGAGCACCCTGATAGAGCGGCATACCCGCCTCCCTCGTAAACGTAAATATGGCTATGCCTCTCTGTTATGACCTCATCTCCTGGCTCGGTCTGCGCCCTAATGGCAATCGCATTCGACATAGTCCCCGACGGAACAAAGAGTGCCTCTTCCTTGCCAAAAATATCTGCTACCATCTCCTGAAGCTCGATAACTGTTGGATCGTCACCCAATACATCATCACCCACAGATGCATTAGCCATGGCCTCTCTCATCTCGGGAGTAGGCTGGGTTACGGTATCGCTTCTTAGATCCACCAACTCGCTAGGATAGTGTCGCATAGGGGGCCCAGAAGGTGGTTACATATCAAATGAGTCTGAGGCCGATGATTTTCATATACAGTGCTACGCACTGAAAAAAATTACATATAAACTAGAGGAAACTAGATATTTTTTTAGATATCAGGTGTTTTTTATTACACCGGCTTTTGTATAAACCTTCGAAATTTGCCATTTTAAGCGTTTTTATTAGGTCTTAATTATAAGATATGAGTCATGTGGGCAACCGCTCACTGAGTGAGGAGGAAAAAAAATGGAAATAGACAACAGAGCAATGATGAACGAATTAGGAGGAGCCTTCATGGTTTCCTGGCTGGTCTTGGCTTCGACAGGACTAGGCATGAACTCATTAGAGGGTGCCTTGGTTTTAGCTGCAGCATGGATGGCGATCTCCGGAGCGCATATCCTGCCTGTTGTTACTTGGATGCACATGATGACCGGTGACCTGAGTGACACAGACGGAATGATGGCAAATGGACTGCGTCTAGT
>MDTA01010873.1_pt1 | contig 12936 bp, 11 predicted proteins | sample 811151 | NCBI WGS metagenome assembly MDTA01 (sample SAMN05326648, study PRJNA326480) | marine metagenome | isolation source: seawater | place: Indian Ocean: South | collected 2010 | reverse complement strand
GTTTAGATAAAAAAAAGGCCGAAGGGGGTAGAATCGGCCTTTAGTATAAAGGGGTGGAGATATGACAGTGTGTCAATATCCTGTCTTTAACAATAGTTGAACAAAATTACTTTGTCAACATTAAAATTGGACAAAAAAAGCTAGAGAATAATAAAAACTTGTACTGTCTATGAAATACTGAACAAAAAGTTGACAAAGTAGCGAAAATCTATCAAAATAACGACAGTTATGTTGGACAAAATGGTGAAAATAGGTGAAAGTACCGCAATTGAAAGATAGTCTATCTAAAAAACCTCGTCATTTAATACAAGTTGTTGGAAGAAGAACTGGTATAAGTTCTGATGTGATAAGAGCATGGGAGAGACGCTATGGCGCCATTGTTTCGGAAAGAACTGAAACAAATCGGAGGTTGTACACAGACGCAGATATTGAAAAACTCACTTTATTAAAAAGGGCTATAAATGCAGGTAGGAGGATTGGTGACGTAGCTAATCTTTCGTATGATGATTTGTTTGAATTAGTGATGGGAGATGAGTCAAATACTGCCAAATCATATAAGAGACCAAGCACAGGCACAGTTATGGAATTATTCGATGAGGCCATCACTGCTGTTAATGAGATGGACTCAAGTCGCTTAGAAACTGCACTATCTAATGCAGTAGCAATGCTCAGCACCACAGATTTCATGTTAGAGTTTCTTAAACCTTTACATTCACACATTAATGATGAATGTGCTAGAGGCTCATTACGATTCGTGCAAGAAAAATTTGCCAAACTTTGTATAAGAAACTGCCTAGCTAACCTCTCTTTAACTTTCAGATCAGCAAAAGATGAAGGACCAAGATTGTTGATAGGGTCGCTAACATCCGAGTTTGAAAACTTAGATACTATAATGCATATAATAGTGGCTCAGAATATAGGATGGGATGTAACCTATGTTGGTAATGGAGTGCCTCATGATGAGCTCATTTTTATGGCTAATAAGATTAAAGCCAGAGCGATGGTCATTGCACTGAACCATCCACGCGATATCGCTAGAAAGACTCACGAAATAAAAACTATCAAAGAGACAGCAGAACAAAAAGATAACATCGTTCTAATTGGTAAAGAGACGTCAAACTATAGACAACTTGCTGATGATGTAAAAGCAATAATCTCAAGGGATTTAAGTTCTTTTAGACTTACGATGGAAAGACTTTACGGTCTAATTAGATAGCTTTGCTAGTAACTCTTTTATTACCTTGATTTCATTTTCTATGTTTTCTTTTTTAATTGTATTTTCTTTAATAATTTCAGATGGAGCTTTTTCTATAAAATTTTTATTCTTCAATTTCGAATCAATTTTATAAAGAACATCATCTAAATTCCTCAGTTTTTTGCTAAGTCTGTTTGTTTCTGATGTAATATCAATACCATGTGTACTATATAGATATATTTTTGTATTCTTTAGTGTGACTGTAATATAATTACTTAGCTTTGGTATCTTTGTACTAAATTCAATCGGATTAGTTTTAGCTAATTTTTCGATAAGAGTGCTATTTTTTGAAATTTTATCTTGAAAAGATTGTTCAGCAGTAGAAATTATAATATTTAAAAAATCTTGTGGATGGATATTAAGATCACTTCTTACTTTTCTAATATTAGTTACAACTTCTTTCATTGTTGTTATTTCTTCAATAAGGCTATTATCATGAAATACTTTTTGTTGAGATGGAAATTTTGAATTCATTAATATATCTTCATTTGTATACATCCGAATTTTCATTTCAAGCCAAATTTCCTCGGTAATATATGGTATAATAGGGTGACATAATTTAAGTATTATCTGTAAAGTATAAACTAAGAGATTATTAGTTTGAGAGCGGTTTTCAGTTGATTTCGATATCTCTAGGAACCAATCACAATATTCATTCCATATAAACGAATACAAACTAGATGCCATGAGATCAAAACGATAATTTGTACAGTGTTTCTTATATTCAGTTACCAGTTTGTCGAGTTTTATCATTAGGTATTTTTCATAATTTGACAACTTGTCAAAAACTATTTTTTGATTATATTGATGATTTTCAGTAGCCATAAAGACAAATCTAGATGCATTCCAAAGTTTGTTACAAAAATTTCTATAGCCTTCAATTCTCTGCAAATCAAAATTTATATCTCTGCCAGTTGAAGCAAGTGCACAAAAACAAAATCTAAGAGCATCAGCTCCATATGGTTTAATACCATTTGGAAATTCTTTTTCAGTTTTTTTGAGAATCTTTTCTTGCAAATTCGGCTGCATCATTCCTGAGATTCGCTTTTCTTTAAGATTATCCAGTTCAATTCCATCAATGATGTCAATTGGATCTATAACATTGCCAATAGATTTTGACATTTTTTTTCCTTCAGAATCTCTTACAAGCCCATGAATGTAAATCATCTTAAATGGCACTTTATCTAAAAATTTTAGACCCATCATCATCATACGCGCAACCCAGAAAAAAATAATATCAAACCCTGTCACTAACACGCTCGTCGGGTAGTACTTCTTCATTTCATCGGTATCTTTTGGCCAGCCCATGGTTGAGAAAGGCCATAAGGCAGATGAAAACCATGTATCAAGCACGTCGTTATCTTGGGACAAAAGAACCTCATCTGAGATATCATATTTTTGCCTGATATCTGACTCATCTTCACCAACGTAAATATTTCCATCAGCATCATACCAAGCTGGTATTCTGTGTCCCCACCAAATTTGCCTACTTAAACACCAGTCCTCTATATTATTAAGCCAATTAAAATATATTTTCTCCCAGTTTTTTGGGATTATCTTAGTCGAGGAGTTTTCAACTGCGTCAACAGCTGGTTTTGCAAGACCTTTCATATTCATGAACCATTGGCTTGTTATTAAGGGCTCAATTATTTCGCCTGATCTTTCTCCTATAGGGACGGTAGTCTTATATTTATCAACTTTCTCAAGAAACCCTTGGTTTTTTAATTTAACTACAATTTTTTCCCTTGATGTATGAATATTTTGTCCAATGAATTCTGAATCAACATTATTATTAAATGTACCATCTTTATTGAGTATATTGATACTTTCAAGTTTATGCTTTTTTCCTAAATTAAAATCATTAAAGTCATGACCTGGCGTTATCTTCACACAACCAGTACCAAAATCTATATCGATTGTCTCATCCTCTATTATTGGAATTTCCCTATTAATCAAAGGTACTATCGCTGTCTTGTTAGTAAGATGGTTAAATCTTTTATCATTTGGATTAATGCAAATCGCGACATCTCCAAATAACGTCTCTGGTCTTGTTGTAGCAACCACCACGCGCTCATCTGAATTCTTGATTTTATATTGAAGATAATAAAGATAACCCTCTCTTTCTATATTAGTGACCTCTAAGTCTGAAATAGCAGTTTGAAGTTTAATGTCCCAATTTATTAATCTCGTTCCTTTATATATGAGTTTTTCCTCGTACAAATCTATAAAAACTTTCCTAACAGCTTTACTCAAACCTTCATCCATTGTAAATCTGTTTCTAGACCAATCTGCCGAAGAGCCAAGTCGTTTTGTTTGCTGGATGATTGTGTTACCTGATTCCTCTTTCCATTTCCATATCTCTTTGATTAATTTGTCTCTTCCAATATCATTTCTTGTGATGTTCTTTTTAGCAAGATTATTTTCAACTACTAATTGTGTAGCTATCCCCGCATGATCTGTCCCAGGTTGCCATAAAACACTTTTTCCAAGCATTCTGTTATATCGTATAAGAATATCTATAATTGTATGTTGAAATGCATGACCCATGTGTAATGTCCCTGTTACATTTGGGGGAGGGAGAACAATAGAATAGTTCGATTTTAAATCTTTCGGTGAAAAACAGTTGTTATTAAGCCATTTCTCGTAAATTTTACTTTCTATATCTTTTGGTGAATACTTTACATCCATTATATACTCTCGTAATCTAATTCTATATTAAGATTTTTATAGTGTTTATATTTTTCTCTTGCTCTATCTCTCTGTTTATCATTTGAGGTAACGACCTCAATATAAATTTTACTTTCATATTGAAAATCACATAAATTATCAGATAAGTTGATGATAACATCAAAATCATGCAAATAGCTTTTGTCACTTATATATTCTTTGCTTACGAGTACAACGTTGCAATCAGAGTCAAGGTTACTAATTAAACAATGCGGTAGAAAACTTATTTGCTCAAAAGTCCATAAATCTTTATCAAGAGAGCAAATAATATCATCATTATCTGATATCACGACAACTTTATAGCCTTCTTTATAGTATTTATTAATAATTTTACAAATTGATTTGATGCTATTAGGTGCATCTTGAATATTATAAAAATGGATTCTATTACTCAATTTTAGTTTGATCTTATAAAATCAATCAATAAATCTACTGGTCTACCTGTTGAACCTTTACTAGGCCCTACCTCCCATGCTGTCCCAGCTATGTCAAGATGAGCCCATTTTATATCCTGAGTGAATTTAGCTAAAAATGCTGCAGCAGTTATTGCGCCACCATATCTACCACCGATATTTTGTATGTCCGCAAAATTTGTTTTTAACTCATCAAAGTAATCATCATAAAGAGGTAGCTGCCATACTCTATCCCCAGTTTTATCGCCAGATATCTTTATTTTATCAGCCAGAGTTTGGTCATTTGTAAATAAACCACTTGGATACTTACCCAACCCTACTAAACAGGCACCAGTAAGTGTTGCTATATCAATAAGATATTTTGGTTTATATTTCTTTGCATATGTAATTGCGTCACATAGCACCAATCTTCCTTCAGCATCGGTATTCAAAATCTCTACTTTAAGTCCGGACATTGTTTGAACTACATCCCCAGGTCTACTAGCTTGACTGCCAGGCATATTCTCTGCAGAAGTGATTACGCCAACAACATTCTTCTTTAAGTTCATCTCAGCACAAGCTTTCATCACACCTATGACACTACCAGCTCCTGACATATCATATTTCATCTCATCCATATTTGGCGAGGGTTTTAGAGAGATACCACCTGTATCAAATGTTATTCCTTTACCAACTATAACTATTGGATTTTTTGATTTAATAGGCATATGCTCTATTATCACTATTTTACCTGGTTGCTTGCTTCCTTTTGAGACTGATAGAAATGCACCCATTCCAAGACGTTTCATCTCAGGTTCATCTAGAATTTTTATTTTTAAAGACTTATATTTTGATTTTAATTTTTTGATAGAGTTCGCGAGAAAAGTTGGAGTACAAATATTTGGAGGGGTATTTCCCAGTTCTTTAGCTAAACTTATACCGTTAGAGATTGCTAGAGATACTTTTAGTATATCATTAAACTTTTTTAAGGGAATCTTAGTTTTTGATAAGATTGATACAGTCTTAAGTTTTAATTGGTTTTTTTCATCATTGAATTTGTAAGTGTACTTAGAGTTCTCTATACTTGATATAATCATCTCAAGTGTTACTTCATTTTGTCCGTGAGTGATTAAATTATCAAGGCTTATCGAAAGAGAAGATATATTAGTTTTTAAAATTTTTTTAAATATTTGTATGAGAGTCTTTTTTATAACCAAAGGACCATACTTTTGCTTTTCCCCTAAACCAAAAAAAAGTATTTGTTTTTTTGTATGAAAGTCATCTATAGTTCTATAATCACCAACTTTCCCTGAAAAATTACAGGTTTTTATGATTCTTTTGATATTATTTAGCGACTCTTTAGATAGTATGTTCTCTATATGAGTCAATTTTTTGTCTGAGAACACACCTATTACATGAATATCATGCTTAGTTATAATTGTTTGATTATTTGAATATTTATACTCCATTTTCCTTCCTAGTTACTTATAATTTAAAACATACACTAGATTAACATTTTTTTTAAAACTTGTTAAAATTAGATACATAAAAAATGAAAATTCTTCAAAAATACCTTATAAAAGAAATTACTAAGACCTCTATTGTAGTATTGGCAATTTTCCTTGTAATTTTAACAGCCAATACTATGCTCAGACTTATAGAGGAGAGTTCTGTTGGTAATTTTCCGACTTATCTTCTGTTCCCTCTAATACTGATAAAAATCACCCAATATTCAATTTACCTTATACCTATAAGCCTTTTTCTAGGCATCATTCTCTCCTTTGGAAGATTCTACAGCGAGAACGAGATGGCAGTTATTAACTCATCGGGTATATCAGTATATGATATTACAAAAATCATAGCACGGGTCATAATACCTGCTGCTTTTGTTGTTGCATTATTTTCGCTATATATTACACCCTCAGCGACTCAATACAGATATCAATTGGAACATAAGTTAAATAACGAGGAGAGAATTGAGGAAATCGATCCTGGAAGATTCACTTCTTCTCAAAGCGGAAGCGCAACTTTTTTTGTCGAAAATATAAATAACAATATTCTAGAGAAAATATTTTTTAGTTCTTCCGGTGGCCGAGCAGAGGCAATTGAGAACTCATCTACTGCAAGGTATATTAAAGACAAAGATAACAGAAAATATATCCTTTTAAGAGACGGTGTGATTAGTGAAATTATACCACCAGATTATACAACGACTAGAAAAACTAAGTATAGAGAGCACGGCGTGCAGCTTGGTCAAGAACTACCAGAATTTACCAACACCAAATATGATGCGATAAGCACACTATCTCTATTGAGTATTGATGAAAAAGAATCAAAAGCGGAACTTCAATCAAGATTACTGCTGCCTGTTGCAACGATACTTTTAGGTTTCATTGCTTTTCCAGTGAGCTATTCATCTCCAAGAAAAGGAAGATACGCTAAGATTTTTTTAGGCTCCTTGATCTATTTCTCGTATTTGATAGTTATGTCTATAATAGAAAAACTTTACTTACTTGAGACTACACCATCAATACTAGGCATGTGGTGGATTCATTTTTTGATGCTATTATTGGTCATTTTCATATATAAAAATGACATGGAAACTATACCGACTAGAACATGATTATACTCAATATCTATTTATTCAAAAGATTCTTATTAGGTTTACTTGTGAGCTTAATAGTTCTGGTTTCATTAGAAATATTTTTCTCATTTTCAGCAGAAATGAAGTATCTTAACGAAGGAAATTATACTTTTAAGATGATTTTAAAATATATTATACTAAGTATTCCAAGAAGTATTGAAACAATGTTTCCTTACTCTGTTCTAATCGGAGCCTTGCTCTCACTCGGTGCAATGGCAGCAGACATGGAGTTTGTTGCAATGCAATCTGCAGGTGTCTCAGTTAGAAAAATTCTGATAGTTATACTTTTACAAACTTTTTTTATTTCAAGTATTTTTTATATCGTCGTTGATTCTGTTGTGCCAAAATTTAGTAGCAAAGCCGAATCGATGCGTAATACTGCTTTAAACAAGCAATCATACTTTGATAAGAATGGGACATGGTTTAAAAATGATAACTCCTTCATTAAAATTTTAGAAATTTATCCAGATGATATAATCAAAGGAGTCAGCGTTTATACATATAATGATGATAATCAACTTTCTTCAGTGAACTATATTAAGTCTGCAAAGTTTATCAACGGACAATGGAACCTTGTAGATGTTATTAAAATTGATCTTACTGTAAATCCAATAACTAAAAAAGCATTTAAAAGCAAGATATCGGATAATCTTATTGACATTAAATTAATAAAAATTAAAACAGATAAACCATACAGTTTAAGTTTAAATGATGTTAGACGTAACATTAAATATCTTGAAAATAATAATCTTGATGTGACTATTCAAGAAAAAATATTTTGGGACAAAGTAATGCAGCCTATTGCCACAGTTATAATGTTATTCTTAGCTATGCCTTTTATTTTTGGGAGGATGAGGAGTATTAACGCAAGTAAAAGAATCGTTATAGGACTATTTATCGGAATTATATTCTTCATTATTTCATCCATTATACCTAATCTCGGTCTCATTATTGGCATCAATCCTCTGATAAGTGTCATTTTGCCACTTGTAGTCTTTGCGCTACTGGGTCGATATGTCTTTAAATATCAATTGGAATCTGGTTTACGTTAACTATCTTTTTTGATGATATGTGTCTTAGATATTAAATCATGCAAAGATTTGTCGTTGAATATAAGTAAAATATGACCACCAATCAAAGAGAAGAATATTCTTAGAATGCATTGTTTAATTGATATTTTGCCGGATCCGTTAATGTTCTCGATATGGACTCTCCAGCTTTTCATTCCTAATGTTTGCTGATGTTTCATCCAAAACCATGAATAATAAAAAAAAATAATAAAAAAAACATACAGTTGATAAAAAATATTATTCCCTAAATCATCTCCTTTGCTTAAATAAACAAAAGGAAATGAGAGGAAGAATAATATGGAAAATACTAGCATCCAATCATATATGCAAATAACAAGCGTCTTAAACAATCCAATTTTTTCTTTCATATGTTCCATTATATTTTATTACTAAAGGGTATAACTTCAACAGTATCACCTTCTCTAACATCACTTACATCTGTTGATAATCTAATATAACAATTAGCTTTAAGCATAGACATCATTATATTAGATCCTTGTAGACCAGTGGTCTCAACATAGATTTGGTTGTTTTTTATTGACATTATTGCACGTTTATATTCTGTTCGCCCTGGTTTCTTTTTTAATTTACTTTTAGATATAGCTTTTATTAAAATTGTTTTTTTACTCTTTTGAGATAGTATTTTATTTATAGCTGGAATTACGAATAATTGAAATGTAACTGCCGCTGATACAGGATTTCCCGGTAAACCAAAGAAATAACAACTATTTATTTTCCCAAATGCTAGGGGTCTTCCAGGTTTTATAGCAATCTTCCAGAATCCTACAGAGCCAACCTCTTCCAACGCATCTTTAATATAATCTGCATCACCAACAGATACGCCTCCTGTAGTTATTATAATATCGGATATGCTTGATGCTCTCTCTAATTTTTTTACTAAATGTGTTTTTTTATCTTTTACAATTCCTAAATCAGAGAAGGATACAGGTAAATCTTTTAGTAATCCATGAAGAAGATATCGGTTGCTATCATAAATTTGACCTTGCTGTAACTTTTTCCCTGTTGGAACTAATTCATCACCGCTTGAAAAATAGCTTATTTTGGGTTTACAAAACACATTAACATATTCGATACCAAGAGAGGAGAGTATTGATAAACCAGAGAAATTTAATTCATCACCTCTTTTAAAAACTATTTTACCTTTTCTAATATCTTCCCCAATAAATCTAATATTCTGATTTTTTTTAATGTGTTGTGAAAAATTAATAAGCATATCTTTTCTAGACACCATTTCTTTCATAACCACAGCATCTGCATTTTTAGGTATCAATGCGCCTGTCATAACTCTTATAGTTTCACCTTTTCGCAGAGGTGATTGAAATGGTTTACCAGCAAAAGAAACGCCAACCTCTGACAATTGAAATTTATTTAATTTTAAATCATTAAGATTGAGTGCATATCCATCCATGGCAGAATTTCTAAATGATGGAACATTTATCGGAGCACGAACCGTAGATGAAATAGTTCTATGAAGAGCATCTTTGATATTAACTTTCTCAGTTATTTTTATTGATTTTATTGTCCCAACAATCTTATTGATAGCTTGAATTTCCTCTAATGCGTTTGGGTCGAATTCATTAATACAGCTATCTTTTATAGTTTTTTTCATGTGTAACAAGTTAATTTACATACTTACATGTTTCATAGTACAATTACTTGTATATAAATGTAAATGCAGACACACAGAAAAAAAAGCTTGGTAACTGAATATTGCAATCAAATTTGGATAGAAAAGGGTTTATCTAAAAATACAATACTATCTTATTCAGGTGATTTACATAAGTTAGAGTCATGGCTACATAGTAAAAATATCTTATTATCAGAATGTAGCGACGTAGATTTGAACTTATATTTGGCTGAGAAATTTGATCAGGGTTGTTCCTCCTCTTCAATTAATAGAATTTTATCATCTATGAAAGGTTTTTTTATTTGGGCTTCTAAAATGCAAAAAATTAATTCTAATCCTTGCGAATTAATTGATGCACCTAAGCTTAAAAGGAAATTACCTATTAATTTAAGTGAAGAGGATATAACAAATCTTCTAGATACACCTGATACTTCATCTGCGACAGGCATTAGAGATAGATGTATTCTAGAAATTTTATACGCTACTGGTCTTAGAGTATCAGAATTGACTGAGCTTACTCTAAATCAAGTAGATGTAGAGAGAGGTTTGGTTAGAGTAGTTGGAAAGGGAAATAAAGAGAGAATAATCCCATTGGGAGAGAAAGCAATGGATTGGTATATAAAGTATGTAAATCACCATAGAGAAGCACCAATTGTTAGTAAGAATAATAATAGAGTATTTCTCACGGATAAAGGAAAAATATTCTCAAGAAAAGCTTGTTGGTCTATGATTTGTAGATATTCTGAAATTTCTATTCCAAATAAAAATATCTCACCGCATGCATTAAGACATGCCTTTGCAACTCACTTACTTAACAATGGAGCTGATTTAAGAGCTGTTCAATTACTATTAGGTCACTCGAGCTTATCTACTACTCAGATTTATACACATGTAGCAAGAGAAAGGCTTCAAGCTTTTCATGCTCAACATCATCCAAGAGGAAAACTATGAAATATTTTCTAACAATATTATTTCTAATGCTAGTATCTTGTTCACAACATGATGCAACTAGCTATACTACAAAAGATGCAGAAGAGAGATTCGTTAAATCATATCCTGATTTGAAAATAGATTCTATTGAAAAGATAAATAACTCATTTTTTGAAATTCTTATTGGTGAGCAGATTTTTTATCTAACATCAGATTTAAACTATTTGTTAGCTGGTAATATTATTGAGCTTGATTCAGGAATTAATTTAACTCAACAGAAAATAGAAAATTTTAGAATATCAGTACTTAAGACTTTAGATAAGAAGGATACTATTATTTATCAACCAAAAAAAATAGATCATATCATAACAGTTTTTACTGATGTATCTTGTCCATACTGTAAAAAACTACATAATGAAATACCTGATTTGTTAAAAAATAATATTGAAGTCCGATATGTACTTTTTTCTAGAAATGGGATTGATGATGACGCATACGCCGATATGGCCTCGCTTTGGTGTTCGGAAGATAAAAAGGATTTACTTGAAACAGCTTTTGAAGGTGATTTTATCAAGGAGGAAAAATGTGAAAATCCTCTTGCGAAAAACCTAGAACTCGCATACAGTCTGAGAGTTAACGGAACTCCTATGATTTTTACAGAGAGTGGAAAAGTCATACCTGGATATGTGCCCTACAAACAAATCTTAAATACACTTAACAATTAGCTTGCTAGATACTCTTTGTATTTTTCTTCTTCTTCATTAATAAATAATTCGATTTCTTTGATGGATGACTTATCGCTCTTATAATCTTCATCATCTAGTAAACTTTCTATTGCTTTCCTTGCCTTATCAATAGTGCACCATTTAACATCATTATTGGAGTCCAGAGCTCTCTGTGCAAAGAACTGCTTTCTTTCATTAAGTTTATCCTCGGAGAAAACGGCTGGACACTCATTAAATAGAATTCTATATGCGATTTCTCTGTACCTTGCATCTTCAAAGTCCTTAGAGATAATATACTTCTCATTGAAGTCCGGTGTGCTTCTAAAATTATTCATTTTTTCTTTATCTGCCGGGCCACTAAATCCTGAGTAAATTTGAGTCTCTAAAAAATCAGGCATGGGGTAATTTACGGCTTTATCTTGCGACCTATCTATTAAAGCTTGTTCGAGCTTTGTAATAAATTCCTTATTTGTCTTAATATTATTTACTTTATCATGATAATTGCTCTTTAATTTACTAGATAACACTTCAGAATTATTTATAAAATCATCACCAAGTATTATTGGTGCTTTGTTTATCTCTAATATTTTTATAACTTTTTCTTTACTTTCTATGAGGGAAATAATTCCAGTTAACCTAGAATCTTTATATTTTTCTATATCGTGATTTAAATCAAAAAAACTTAGCTCCTTCGGTCTCTCTGGATTAGCAGTTATAAATGATATAGGGGAGAAATCATGCGTAGGGTGTGAAGGCGCTTTAAATACAATATCATGCATGTTCAAATACGATAGAAAATTATTAGGATTACTGATATTGATGCAGTGATTCCAAAAATCACTAGCTTTATCCCTAATAATCTTTGCAAGGCCAATAGTTGCATAAACATCACTCATTGCATCATGTGCCTGTTTTTGTTCGATGTTATTTGCTATGGCAAGATACTCAAGTTTATAACTATCTTTTTCTGTTTTTGGATTGAACCCAAGTTTAATAATTTCAGATTTCAATTTCGTTATTGCACACATTATATGATACAAATCAGCTCTACGATTATCATTTGTATTTGTCAAATAAGGATCATACAAAGATTGATATAGGCTTTGTCTTAGAACTACCTCATCGAAAAAGAGACTATTATAACCAATAAAAGTAGCTGGCGACCAATCAGTAAACTTTCTATGAACCTTATTGACCATTTCAAAAAAAGATTGACCATTTTTGAGTGTATCAATTTTGATTTTATTGATGAGTAAAGCATGAGGGTTAGGAACAATACCGTCTTTTAGTTTACATGTTTCATTAAAAGTCTCTATAATTTCAAAGTCTTCATTGACTAGTGCTGCAGCTATTTGAATAGGTTGGTCAAAATATCTATTAGTTCCAGATGTCTCAAAATCATAAAAGACATAATTCATTTATACTCTCTCCTTTTTAATGTAGTATAGTTAATTATACAGCAACATAGTGAAAAAAAAATATACATCATCTGATATAGAAGTCCTTAAAGGAATTGAGCCAGTCCAAAAACGACCTGGCATGTAC
>MDTA01013278.1_pt1 | contig 12937 bp, 9 predicted proteins | sample 811151 | NCBI WGS metagenome assembly MDTA01 (sample SAMN05326648, study PRJNA326480) | marine metagenome | isolation source: seawater | place: Indian Ocean: South | collected 2010 | reverse complement strand
TTCCACCATAAGATCATAATGCCGGCGCATCACCCGAATTCTTTCCTCAAAGCTGGGTTCGGGTGGAAGGACTCCGGTTTGAAGATAGTCCTGCGTGTGCAAAAAGATCCAGGGATTGTAAAAGGCTCCGCGTCCTGCCGAAATTCCCTGACAGCCGGTTCGTTCAATCATCCGCTTGGCGGCTTGGGGCGTGGTTACGTCGCCGTTTCCGATGACCGGAATATTCGAAACCCCTTCCACGACCCTACGAATGCCTTCCAGATTGACCACTCCCTCGAAACCCTGAGCCCGGGTGCGACCATGGACGAAGATGGCGGAGACGCCGGCGTCCTCGAGGGCCCGGGCCAGATCCGGAGCGGTTAGGTTTTGATCATCCCATCCGAGTCGCATCTTGGCGGTGATCGGAACCTCGACCGCATCGACCATGCTTCGAATCAGTTCCTGGGTCTTGGGAAGCTCGTTCATCATGCTGGCCCCGCCTCCGGTTTTGGTGACCTTGGGCACGGGACAACCCATGTTGACGTCGATGGAATCGACTCCGCGCTCCTGCAGCAGAATGGAGGCATCCCTCATCTCTTCCTTGACCCCTCCGAAAAGTTGTACGGAAAGGGGACTGTCCTGAGCGTTGGTTTCAATCAGTTTGAGGGCTTTGGGATTTTGTTCGATGAGGGAGCGGGCATTGACCAGATCGGTGGTGCAGAGATCGACTCCTCCGATTTCACGGATGACCAGCCGGAAGGGCAGGTTGGTGTAGCCTGCCAAGGGGGAAAGGAACAGGTTGGATCGCAGGTTTAAGGGTCCCAAAGAAAACATCGTACTCTAGTATGCTTCATTTCTCTTTCCTTTTCAATCCTGCAAAAAAACCTCCCAAGACCAATGGGTGGCTTCCATTAGGTGTAATTTGCAGAGGTCAGGAATAGGTATATACTAGTCAAGGATTCATATTCCCAATTGAAGCGATTCGGGACATTTTATAGTTGTGAATTCAGCCAAACTCATAGAGCTTTAAGGAACCGTTCGCCGGTGAGCTCACTCCATGGAAATGAAAAGTAAGGATATGCCCGAATCTTGGGAGTTTTTCCCTTTGGCGACGAAGGGACTTTTTCTTCTTTGCCTTACGCACCTCCTTGGCGCCTTCGATCTTGGAGCCTTCGACAAGCAGGGGTACGAAACTCTCCTGCAAAAGCACTGTATCGAATGCCACGGTCTCAATGGAAAGGTGAAAGGTAAGGTCGATTTGCTGCCCTATGCCCAGGGGGGTGACATCCGCAAGGATGAAGAGCTTCTTCAGATGGTTATGGAGGTGATTGATTTCGGAGAAATGCCACCGGAGGAAAAGGACCCGATTCCCGAGCCGGAAAGGGAGCAACTGGTCCTGGACCTGAAGCAACTTCTCAGGGAGGCCGTCCAGGAGGCTGCGGAAACTCCGCGCGCTCCGATCCGCCGAATGACCCGCTTGCAGTACGCCAATGCGGTGGAGGATTTGCTGGAATTGAAAGTGGTCCTGTACCCTCTTCCCGAGCGGATGATGCGGGACCGCTCAGGATACTTTAAACCGGAAACCGGGAGGATGCCGGACAAGATGACGGTGAGCAGTCGTCCCCTGGGTAAATCCGGTTTGATCGAACCGAGAATGGATGGCTTGGCTCCTTTCCCTCAGGATTTGCGGGCGGAGCATGGTTATGACACCCAGGGGGATCATTTGTCTCTCTCTCCTCTGCTGATGGAGGATTTTTTCCGCTTGGGCCGGAGCATTGTGCATAGCCCGTCCTTCACTCCCAAAAACGTCGGAACCTGGGGCGAGTATTTTGCGGATCTTACTGCGAATGGGGACGCTAAGATCGAAGTCCGAAAGAGATTGAGTGATTTGCTGACTCATGCCTTCAGGCGTCCGGTGGATGATGCCACTCTGGGGAAATACCTGGCCTACGCCGAAGGCGCTTTGGATCGTGGCTCTTCGCTTGCGGAAGTGATGAAGGAAAGTCTTTCCGCGATTCTAGCTTCCCCGCGTTTTCTTTACCTTTACGATCTGGAAAGAGAGGAAGAAGCGGATTCCGTCCGCGCATTGAATTTTGATTTGGCTTCCCGCCTCTCCTTTTTCCTGTGGGGAAGCCTGCCGGATCGGGAGTTGTTGGATTTGGCGGACTCCGGTCAGTTGGTTGAAGGGGAAATTCTCTCCAGACAGGTCGAGCGGATGCTCAAGGACCGGAAATTAAAACGCTTTTGCGATTCCTTTCCCACCCAATGGTTGCAACTGGACCGCATCATTTCCGCGGTCCCGGACGAAAAGAAGTACAAGGATTTCTATTATGCTGCTCCGCTTTATCGGACCACCATGGATATGATGATGGAACCCCTTTTGCTCTTTGAAACGGTTTTGATTGAAGACCGGTCTGTCCTCGAACTGATCGATTCAAATTATACCTTTCGATCTCCACGACTGCGCAAATGGTATGGGGAGGATCCCAAGGGAAAGCTGGGAGGCCCCGTCTCAATCCCTTTTGCAAGGCAGTTCGTGGAGGATCGTCGACATGGCGGCGTGATCACCAATGGAGCGGTGATGACCATGACTTCAGGCCCCCTGGAAACCAAGCCCATAACCCGCGGCGCTTGGATTGCCGGAGTGATCTTCAATTCACCGCCCCCTCCACCTCCGGCTGAGGTGCCTCCCTTACCCGAGGAGAAGGAATTCGATGAGAATCTGACCTTGAGGGAGCGTTTTTCGGAACACCGGGAGCGTGCGGATTGCGCCGGTTGTCACGAAAAATTGGATCCCCTTGGATTCGCATTGGAAAACTTCGATCCGGTGGGTCGGTGGCGTGAAAAATACCATAATGGTCGTAAAGTGGACTCAAGTGGGACTCTTTTCCGGACCCACGAATTTTCCAATATCATCGAATTCAAGGATGCGATCCTTAAGGAAAAGGACCGCTTCATCCGCTCCCTGGCCGGACACCTGCTGGCTTTTGCCTTGGGTCGGGAGCTTGCCCCTTCGGATTCACTGGCTTTGGATCAGATTGTTGAAGCCGTCACTGAGGAGGATTTTCGTATGAAGGCTCTGATTCATGCGGTGATTCAATCCAGGCCCTTTCGCGGTACCTCCGCAAAACTTGCCTTGCGCCAAGCCCACAAATCAAGAAAATAGAGATAGGATGAAAACACTGGGACGACGAAACTTTTTGAGAGGCATGGGGAGCTCCATGCTTGCCTTGCCTTGGATGGAGAGCCTGGCCCGGGGCGCGTCGGGAATGGTTTCCCCTCAGCGGGCGGCCTTTTACTATGTGCCGATTGGAGTTGTTCGTCAGACCTTTTTCCCCGGTGAGGACAATGGAGTGGTTCCCAAGTTCAACAACGAAAACTTCGATGCCGAACAAACTCAGTCGGCCATTCCAATTGGAATTCATCCTCTCGAACTGACCCAGACCATGAAGCCTTTGCATCGGGTGAAGGACAAGGTCACTCTGATTACGGGAATGGATCGGACCTTTCAGCCCGGGACCGACGTGCACGCCCAGTGCGCGTCCTGTTTCCTCTCCAGCGCCAGTCCCTTCAGCCTGAAGCACACCCCGTATCCGCAGGCTCGGACTCTTGACCATGTGATAGCGGACAAAATTGGGACGCAGACACCCTTCAAGACACTGGAGTTCAGTTGCAACAGCCATAAGGACAACAAGGAGTCCATTCAATTCGACAACATTTCCTGGTACGGAACCGAGCACGTCGCTCCATCGATGCGGGATCCCTTGCTTGCTTATCGCAGGTTGTTCAAGTCGGACGAAAGTAGCGCCTACCGCAACATCACCGACTTGGTGCTTGAGGATGCCCGTTCCCTCAAGAATGATTTGGGTTATTCCGATCAACAGAAATTCGGAGAGTACTTCGAATCGATCCGGGCGATCGAGTTGCAGGTTTCCCGGCTCGATGGAATGAAGCGGGAGCTCAGTAAGGTCGATCTGGACATTCCCATGGAGGGGAAAATGCCCCGTGGAGAATACATCCGCCTGATGGGCGATCTCATGGTGGCCGCCCTGCAGAGCGGACTGACCAACGTTGCCACTTTCATGGTGGGACCGGAGCGATGGGACACCCCATACCTGTTCGAGAGTCTGTTTGACAAACCCAAGAGTCACCACCAAATGTCGCACAACCAGGGGAGATTCATTGAAGACCTGATCAAGGTGGATCACTTTTATATGGAGCAATTCGCTTACCTGGTGGAGAAAATGGACCGGATCGAAGAGGCCAACGGCAAATCTCTACTCGATAACATCCTCTTCACCTACGGCTCCGGTTTGGGGGATGGGGCCACCCACCAGTACAGCGCCTTGCCCATAATCGTGGCGGGATCCGGTGGTGGAAAGTTCATCACCGGCAAACACCTGAACGTTTCGAGCAAGTCCGGTCTGGTCAAAAAAGTCAATGGTACCTACAAGACTTCCGAAGGAGGGGTTCCCCTGGCTGATCTTTGGCTGACCCAGGCCCGGGCGATGGGTGTGGAAATCGATCGTTTCGCCGACAGCACCGGTGTCTTGCCTTTCCTGATGTCCTAATTGCAACTTCTTTCCCCAAGGTAGGTTCGATCCAATCGCCTCCCGCTCACTGCCCATCCCTTACCCTACATGAATCCAGCTTACCCTATTCTCAATGCAGCCTTTCTCGGAGCCGCATCGGTTCTTTTCTTCGGATGCGATCTTTCCCACCGTTCCACCACCGTCGAGGAATCCACCGAATTGCCTTCGCAATCCGAGACATCCTCCAAGAGTCGACCAAACGTCATCTTTATCTTTTCCGACGATCATTCCTACGAGGCGGTTTCCGCCTACGGCGGGAGACTGAGTCAGGTCGCGCCCACTCCCAACCTCGACCGGATTGCCCAGGAAGGCATCCGTTTCGACAACTGCTTCGTGACCAATGCCCTCTGTGGTCCGAGCCGGGCCGTCATCCAGACGGGGAAGCATTCCCACCTCAATGGTTTCATGGAGAACGAACACCGGTTCGATGGGAGTCAGCAGACCTTTCCCAAACTTCTGCAAAAAGGGGGGTACCAGACGGCGGTGATTGGAAAATGGCATTTGGGGACTGATCCGCAGGGCTATGATTTTTGGAAAGTTCTCCCTGGGCAAGGCACCTACTATGCGCCTGACTTCCGAACTCCCGACGGGTTGGTTGAGGGAACGCCCGGAGAATACGTAACGGAGGCGGTGGTGACTCAATCAATCGAGTGGTTGGAGAAGGAAAGGGATCAAAGCAAGCCGTTCATGCTGATGGTTCAACACAAAGCCCCCCACCGCTTTTGGTTGCCACCGGTCCATTTGCTCGATGAGTACGTGGCCAAGGATTATCCCGAACCGGAGAACCTGTTCGACGACTACGGCGGGCGAGGCACCCCGGCCCAAACCCAGGACATGACCTTGCGGGTGACCATGGATTTGGCCTTGGACAACAAAATGGTTCCTTTTCGGCAGGACCGGATGAACGAAGCCCAGAAAAGGAAATGGAACGAGGTTTATGACGGGATTCGAGCGGACGTTTTGAAGGAACGCCCGCTGGGAGATGATCTGGTGCGATGGAAATACCAAAGATACATGGCCGACTACCTCGCCTGCATCAAGTCTTTGGACGAGTCGGTGGGCACCATGCTTGAGTATCTCGATGAATCCGGTTTGGCCGAGAACACGGTGGTGATCTACGCTTCCGACCAGGGATTCTTTTTGGGGGAACACGGATGGTTTGACAAGCGCTTCATGTACGAGGAGTCCCTGCGTACGCCCTTGCTGGTCCGTTGGCCGGGCGTTGCCAAAGCGGGATCGGTGAACAAGCGGATGGTATCCAATCTGGATTTCGCCCAGACCTTTCTTGATCTGGCGGGTCTCGAGCAACCCTCCGATATGCAGGGCAAGAGTCTCAAGCCCCTTTTCGAAGGAGAGGAACCTTCTGACTGGAGGGAGTCCGTTTACTATCATTATTACTGTTTTCCCGAGTATCATGCGGTGCGTCGGCACGACGGGGCGCGAAACAGTCGCTACAAACTGATGCACTTTTACGACCTGGACGAATGGGAACTCTATGACCTTGAGAAGGATCCCAGGGAAATGCAATCGGTTCATGCGGATCCCGCTTACGCCGAGGCCCTCACTCATATGAAGGGCGAACTGACCAAGCTGCGCAAGCAATACGAAGTGCCTGCTCCGCCGGCTCTGCGCCAAGGGGAGACTCTCTTCCCGCCCTGGCGCGAATTCGGCACCTTTGAGATCGGCTTGCCGGATGAGGGTTGGACCTCGCTGTTTGACGGAAAATCCCTGGATGGTTGGCGCCGGCCTTTCGCATCCAAGTCCGGAGATCCCGTCTCCCAAGTGTCCGAGCCAACGGGAATCGAGGTGGTGAACGGGGAAATTCATCTCTCCCCCTCGCCTCAAGTCTTTTATCTTCACACCCTGGATTTTTCGGATTTCATCCTCGAGCTGGAGGCATTCATGCCGGGTAAGGACTTCGATTCGGGTATCGGTTTCCGTTGCGTATTGCCCAAGGGCAAGCAACTTCCAGACGGATACCAAAGCGAAATTTCGGATATCCGAAGCGGTGGGATTTATGACATTGGAGTGGGCTGGATGAACCCCATCGACGAGGAGACGAAAATCAACGAATTCGTAGATCGAACGGGTACTTTCTTCAAGCCCATGGCCTGGAATCAGATTCGGGTGGCTTGCGAGGGTTCGCGGATTCGCACCTGGATAAACGGTCAGTTATGCAGTGACTTCGAGGATGACAAGCACAAGCATGGAACCATTGGCTTGCAGCATCACGCCAAGGAAGGGGTATACCGCTTCCGGAATCTACGCATCCGAGAGATTTAAGACTCCAAATCCTTCAACTTTCGGTCTGTGACGAAGGTGCCGAAGGGAATGAGGGTGGCGAGGAAGAGGTAAAGGCCGAAGCCCATTTTCCACTTGAATTTTCTGAGACAGGGAACGAGGAGGGCGCAATAGGCGAGAAAGAGAACCCCATGCGCCATTCCCACGATCTTGACCGCCAAAGGGAGTCCGAAGGCATATTTCAGAGGCATCGCCACACCAAGCAAAAGGAGGTAGGAGACTCCCTCGACGTTTCCCAGGATGCGTAAGGTTCGAATCATGCTTTTCTGCCTGTTTTGCGGAAGTCGAGGAGAATGGCAAGGCTACATCTTCGTTTTCCTAGGAAGAGCTTCTGGAGTTCGCTCTTCTTTTGAGTTGCAAGCGTGCTTGGAGGTAGCCGGCCAAGGCTAGGGAGCAGGCAAGTCCGAACCAGACGGCTTGACGAAGTTCGTCGAGCAATTCTTCGGAAAGTCCGTCCAGGCGTTCGTATTCGGTGAGCAGATGAATGGGCAGAAGAGACAGGGGGCAGAGGCACAGTATCTTGAGAACCGAGCCGATGAATTCCTCCTGCCATCCGACGGTGATGACCAGAGTGGCGAGAAAGGGAGTTACCCAAAGCAGACCGACGAATCCCCAGAAGCCAAGATTGAACCAGAGTTCCCGGCTTGCCTGCAAGTACAGGCAGGTTGCCAGAAGAGCCAATCCGGGAATCAGCAGAATCTCGCTGAGGGATGGGTGGGATTGCCAAAATTCCGATCGCGCCGACAAGCTTAGGAGAAAGGCATGCACGCTTAAGGTCAGAAGGCCTAGAATGATCACAAATCCAAGCCCCGAGCTTTCGTCGGCGGAGTGAGGAACCCGGGGAAGGCCCAGTTTTTCGGCCCGTTGGATACCTTTGTTGAAGAGATGGAGGTTGGGACAGCAGACATTGACCAAGGAGAGAATGGCGAGGGTCGAAAGTCCGAGAAAGACGGTTTGTACGATGACCAATCCGAGGGTGGCGTCTGACTGCAGGATGCTCAGGTTCTTGCTGGAAAACGCTTCTCCCAAAAGACCGCTGGCGCTGCCATCGGAAAAGAAAGGCCAGAGGCATCCGAGGAGGAGAAATTGGAAGGTTGCGAAAAGCGCCAGAGCGGAAGGTTTGGAAAAGGCGGGGAGGGCTTGGTTTCTCCATTTTCGATGAGCGGTGACCAGCAGGGTCAGAAGGATCAGTCCCTGCATCAGAAAAGTGAAGACGGTCGGAGATAGGTTGGAAGTGAAAAAGGGAATTTCCGACCAAAAATCCGCGGCCTTGGCTTCGAATCTTCCCAATTCGGATTCTCCGACGGGCAATAGGGCAGGCAGCATTTTCCCGAAATAAGTCGGTAAGATGGTGAGGAAGGACAGAAAGGAAATCCCCGCCTGTCCAAGAGCCGGAAGAAAGACGTAAAGTCCCAGCACCGCAATTCGCGAGACCCACGAGGCAGCCCTCGGTTTGGGCACCACCAATCCGATGACGTGAGCCGTCAGGTGGTAGAAAAGAACGGTTGAGAAAAAGACGGCATAGAGTTGCAACACCCCAAACCAGGGAAGTTGGCCAACGATGATGCAATGCAGGAGAAAGGGCAGGGTGATCAGAAACATGAAGTACTCCCGCGCCGGAAGACCAAAGAGGTAGCCGGTGATCTTGAAGAGCGGATTCATCGGCGTCATTCGTTGGTAATCAAGCAGACCGGACTCCTTTTCCTCCGCAGTCACCGAGGCCACCCGTCCGGTTCCCAGGAACATCAGGAGAAAGCCTTGAAAGATCAGTAGGCTGGTGAAGGCTGCCCGGGCTCCGTTGGCCGGGATTCCTTCGACCAATTCGTAGCCTTGGCTATGGGGGTCGTAAGTTCTTTGGTCGCTTGCTCCGTACAGGTAGAGCGACAGATAAATCGTTGAGCATAGAATCAGGGAAAAGAGACCGGATGCGATCAGGTGCTTGGTTCGCAGGCGCTCTCGAATTCCTCTTCGGATCAAGGGGTTCATCACTTTGCATCCTCCGAAGAATCTTCGGATTCGATCTCGAGGAACAAGTCCTCCACCTTGGACTGTTTGAGATGAAACTCACAGACCTTCGCTCCGGCTCCGGTAAGGGTGGTCAGTAAGGAGGCGGCCTCCGAACGGTCTCCCGAATGAGTGATTTCGAAGATCCGTTCGTCCCTGGAATCGACTTTGGAAACGGAGGAACTTTCCCGGAGGAGATTTTGAAGATTGGGGAACGATTCGGCCAATTCAATACGGATGACTCTGGAGGCGGAGGCGGAGGCGGAGACTTCCTCGAGGGAACCGGAAAGGGCCATGTTGCCTTTCCTCATGATTCCAATGGCATCACACAAGTCCTCCAACTCGCTTAGGACATGAGAGGAAACCAGCACGGTCTTCCCTGAAGATGCGAGTCGCCGGAGCAGATTCCGTAGATCGATGCGGGCCTTCGGATCCAGGTTGGCGGCCGGTTCGTCCAAGAGCAGTACGGACGGTTCGTGCACCAGAGTCTTGGCGAGGAGAGCCCTTTGTTTCATTCCCCGGGAAAGGGTTTTGCACAAAGCCCTCCGCTTATCCATAAGATCGGTGAGACGGAGGCACTCCTCCACTTTCTTGGCTCTCGCATTCCGGTCGAGACCGTAGGCATGGGCAAAGAGATCGCAAAATTCCTCGATCCTCAAATCATCGTAGACCGGTGGGAAGTCAGGCATGTATCCGATGATCCTGCGGGCTTCCTCGGGTTGGTGAAGCACGGGAATTCCATCGACGAGGATTTCTCCGTAGGTTGGCTCGATGAGGGTGGCAATTGCCTTGATGGTGGTGGTTTTGCCAGCGCCATTGGGTCCGATCAATCCGTACACCGAGCCTTTCCCCACCTCGAAGCACAGGGAGTCCACGGCAACGAGGTCACCGTAGTGAATCTTCAAATCCTGGCATTTAATCATGGGGAGGGCACTGTGAGCGGAGTAATCCATTCCGCACGAAATCCATCAAAGGGTCAACTTTTCCTTGCCTAATGCCAAAGAAAGAGGACATTCATAATGAACCCCAAATCCCCTTATTCATCATGAAGTTCCTAACCCTGTTTTCTTTCGCCACTCTATCTTTCCTATCCGCTGACTCCGGCCGAAGCCTCTTTGACGGCAAAAGCCTCAAGGGATGGGACGGCAACCCCGATCACTGGCGGGTCGAAAACGGTGCGATTCTCGGAGAAAACACCAAGGAAAATCCAACCAAGGGAAACACCTTCCTCATTTGGAAGGACGGAACCCTCAAGGACTTTGACCTGACCCTGGAATACAAGATCGAAGGCGGGAACAGCGGCATTCAATACCGCAGTTTTCTCAAACCCGGCAAGCAAGACGGTTGGAGGATCGGTGGGTATCAGGCCGATTTCGAATCCGGAGACCGTTTTTCGGGAATTTGCTACGGCGAGGCCTTTCGGGGCATTCTTTCGATGCGCGGAGACAAGACCACCCTGACCTTGAACGAAAAGGGAAAATTGCAAAAGAAAGCTGAGAAGTTCGGGGATGCGGCTGAAATCGGAAAAGCGGTGAAAAAGGGAGAGTGGAACAAGTACCGCATTACCGCCAAAGGCTTTCATTTCACTCAGTACATCAACGGAGTCAAAACCACGGAACTGATTGACAATGACGAAAAGACCCGTCGGTCCGAAGGCTTGCTTGCCTTTCAGCTTCATGCCGGTCCTCCCATGAAGGTCTACTTTCGAAACGTCGTTCTGAAGTAAGTTCTCGCGAACCCAAGAGTGGGAGAGACCCCCATCCCATGAGAATCGATCTGAGAAGCGACACCGTTACCCGGCCCTGCGCGGGGATGCGGGAAGCGATGCGCGCCGCGGAGGTGGGCGACGACGTCAATGGGGATGACCCCACGGTTCTTCGTCTGCAGGAACGGGTCGCCGCACTGCTGGGAATGGAAGCGGGTCTCTTCGTGCCGAGCGGCACGATGTCCAATGCGGTTGCGGTGCGAACGCACACCCAACCGGGGGATGAGATCATTGCCGAGGAAAGCAGTCACCTTTACCTGTACGAAGGAGGGGGCTACGCCGCCCTGTCAGGTTGTTCCATTGCCCTGGTTCCCGGAACCCTTGGGATTTTGGAACCCGAGGAGGTTAAAAAGCGCATTCGCAAATCAGCGGGGAGCCGAAGCCATTATCCCAATGCCAGTCTGGTCTGCCTGGAGAACACTTCCAACCGGGGAGGGGGAACCTGTTATCCCCTTGAGATCCTCGAAGAAATTTGTGGGCTTTCCAAGGAAGCGGATTGTCGCTTGCATCTGGACGGAGCCCGTTTGTTCAATGCGGTCAGCGCCTCGGAAGAATCCGCCGCCCGCTTGGTCAAAGGGTTCGATTCGGTCTCGGTCTGCCTATCCAAGGGGCTGGGAGCTCCGGTCGGAAGCGTTTTGGTGGGATCGCAGTCCTTCATCGAACGGGCCCACCGCTGGCGCAAGCTCTTTGGAGGAGGCATGCGCCAATCCGGAATCCTGGCGGCCGCGGGGTTGTATGCCTTGGATCACAACCTTGGGCGCCTCCGGGAAGACCACCGGCGGGCCCGTCGTCTGGCTCAGGGATTGGCGGAAATCCCCGGTCTTTCGGTGGATCACGAGGCGGTCCAGACCAACATGGTCTACCTGCGGACGGAAGTTCCCGCAAAGCAGTGGGTGGACCGCCTTGCGGAGCCAGGAGTGGCTTGCTTTGCCTTGGGCGACCGGCTGATCCGCCTGGTCACCCATTTGCAGATTGACGACGAGCAGATAGAAGAGAGTCTCATGGTTTTTCGAAAAATTTCCTCCACCTTCGGTGAGTAAGATCGTTCTTGCCGGCGGATCGGGCTTTCTTGGTCAGACTCTCTCTCATCACTTGGAGGAGAGCGGCAAGGAGGTGGTGATCCTCGGACGTTCCGGACAGTCGGCGGCCAGAGGAATCTCAGGGAGGTTCGTGGAGTGGGATGCGAAATCCCTCGGCTCCTGGCAGGAGGAGTTGGAGGAGGCTGAAGCCCTGTTCAACCTTTGCGGTCGCTCGGTCGATTGCCGCTACGACGAACGGAATAAGCGATTGATCCTGAACTCCCGAGTGGATTCGACCCGAATTTTGGGAGAAGCGGTGCAAGCCTGTTCTCGTCCTCCGAAAGTCTGGTTGAACGCCAGCACCGCAACCCTTTACCAGGACCGGCGGGGAGATTTGCCCCCGCATGACGAGAACAGCGTGGCAAATGCCGTGGGCTTTTCGGAGGAAGTGGGCAGGGCCTGGGAAGAGGCGTTTTTCGCTTCCGCAAGGAAGGGAGTCCGGCAGGTGGCGATGCGGATCAGCATCGTCTTGGGGAACGGAGGCGGAGCGTTCCCGGTGATGCGCAGGTTGACCCGTCTGGGTTTGGGCGGGGCTCAGGGTCCGGGAAGCCAATGGATGAGCTGGTTGCACATTGAGGACTGGGTGGGCATCGCCCGGTTCCTTATGGAAACGGAGAGTGTTGAGGGTCCCGTCAACCTGGCGGCGCCGAATCCGGTGACGAATTCCAGCTTCATGCGGGCCATGAGAAAGCGGTTTGCCCCCTTCGGATTGGGGTTGCCCGCCCCAACGCCGCTGATCCATCTGGGAGCGGTCTTCTTGCGAACCGAACCCGAGCTTGTGCTGAAGAGCCGCAAGGTGCTCTCCAAAGTCCTGGATGAGCAAGGCTATTCGTTCGTCGCCCCAACCCTTGAGGTTTCTCTTGGTAGATTAGAGAAAATGGAGTGATTTACTCAAAGCATGGCTTCATGCCTTGCTTACAATCTTTTTGAAATTAGAATGCTAACTAGCACAAAGCCATTGACTTAGTCCTTTGGGAGAACTAACAGATTATCAGGGTTTGGGGAAGTGGTTTTACGAAATTTCATAAAAATTAGCCTTGTGTTCGGTGCGTGGGTCCATGCGGTTGATTATGAGGCGGACGTAGTGATTTACGGCGGAACTTCGGCGGCGATCACCGCGGCCGTGCAGGTCAAGAAAATGGGAAAAAAGCCAATAGTGGTTTCTCCCGATCAACACCTGGGAGGTCTGTCAAGCAGTGGTTTGGGTTGGACTGACA
>MDTA01205182.1_pt1 | contig 12939 bp, 13 predicted proteins | sample 811151 | NCBI WGS metagenome assembly MDTA01 (sample SAMN05326648, study PRJNA326480) | marine metagenome | isolation source: seawater | place: Indian Ocean: South | collected 2010 | reverse complement strand
GTTTGACAAAAGAAATAAACTTTCTTCTGAGGTTGATAGAGAAGCTAGAAATTATTTTAAAGAAAAAGTCTATCAAACTGTAATTCAAAGAAATGTTCGGTTATCCGAGGCGCCATCACATGGTTTACCATGTGTTGTGTATGATAAAAATTGTGTTGGCAGCAAATCATATTTTAAACTTGCAGAAGAATTTTTAAAAAAAAATCAAATTGAAAGTGCAGCATGACTTCAAGTAAAAAAAAAGGATTAGGTAGAGGATTATCTGCACTATTTGGAGACGCTACTCCTAAGGAAAAATCAGCCATAACTAATCAAAATAATATGGCTGCTATTGCTGATTTAACGAGAAATCCATATCAACCAAGACAAAATTTTAAAGAAGAAAAGCTTGTGGAATTAGCAAATTCTATAAGGAAAAATGGTATTATTCAGCCAATAGCAGTAAGGCCTAGCAAAACAAATGTAGGGAAATTTGAGATTGTAGCGGGAGAAAGAAGGTGGCTCGCCGCACAAAGAGCAGGTTTACATGAAATACCAATTACAATTTTAGATTTATCAGATGTTGAGTCTTTAGAAGTTGCAATAGTAGAAAACATTCAGAGAGATGATCTTAACCCAATTGAGGAAGCAAAAGGTTACAAAAGACTGAATGAGGAATTTAAATATGATCATGAAAGTATTTCCAAATTAATGTCAAAAAGTAGAAGTCATATAAGTAATACTTTAAGATTGTTAACACTTCCATCTGATGTTGTTTCAATGCTTGAGGAGGGCTCTTTAACTTCCGGTCAAGCCAGACCTTTAATTGGAATTAGTAATGCATCAACTATCGCTGAAGAAATTGTTTCAAAGAACTATAGTGCAAGAAAAGTAGAATATTTAGTAAGAACTAAAAAACAGGCTAAAGAAAATAAAAAAGTTGATACGAATATAATTCGTGCACAAGAAAAAATACAAAAAATTCTTGGATTAAAAGTTAGTATTTTAAATAAAAAAAATAATTCAGGAAAAGTAACAATTGAATATAAAAATTTGGATCAGTTTGAGTTGTTATCTGATTTACTGACTAAGAATTAGCGAGATGGCAAATATCAATTATCAGTTTTTTCATTAACAATTCTTTACTTATAATAGAATTAGATTTCATCTGTAATTCAATATCATAAGTTTTTTTTTGGAGTTTTCTTATTTTTTCTACAGTCCATTTATTCACTTGGCTTAAAAAAAATGGTTTATCTTTCCAAAATATTGGCGGTCTTAATTTATTAACTGTAGCTTCTATATTCTCGTCTCCAGATTTAATTACATCATAAAGTTTACTAATCCGAAGATTAATAAGCTGAATATAAAAAATAGCTTTCTCATTTTCCAGTATTGTTTCACTTAATAATTTATTCGTTTCTGTTTTATTGCCTAATAACGCCTGATTTTTAAGTAAACTAAAGTCCTCACTAGTATTGATATTTAGTAGAATTTCAAGCTTATCAAATTCAATCTTTTTATTATAAAAAAAAACTTTAATTTTTTCTAATTCATTTTTTAATTTCGATCTGTCTAATTTACTATTATCAACTATTAAATTCATAATTTGTGGAGAAAGACCATCATACCCTTTGAGTTCAAAGTTTATAATCTTTTTTATACTTATTTCATTATCAAGATAGCAAGGGATTATTGCGCATATATTTGATCTTTCAAAAATTGTTCTTAGTTTAGATTTTTTTTCTAGAATGTCAGAAAATATATAAATTTTTTGTGTTCCCTTGAGCTGAAATAGTTCTTCCAATATATTAACGATTTTATCATTTGCTTGGTCAATTAAAAAAATTTTCTTTTGTTCAAAAAGTGAGCCGTTACTTATTTCATTAAATAATAAATCTTTATTCTTAATGATATCCTCTTGTACTAATTTAATTATCTCAAATGTTTTATTATTTTCTTTTATTTTAGTTTTAAAATCATTTTTTAATCCCAAATTTTCGCCATAAAACAAAGCGAAATTTTCTTTAAGAATTGTTAAGTCTTGTTCTAATAGATAGCTTTTATATTGCATTTAAATATTTTGATAACTCTTCTAAAATTTCATCACCTATTTTTTCAGTTAACAAATCTATTAATTTTTTTTCTTTACTAAGCGTAGTTGAATATTGCTTATTTACACTATAGTCACCCTGTTTAGAAATCTCATATTTTTTAACTTGCCCTAAACTAACTAAATTTAGCTCTACTTTAGTAGAGATTGCTAATTGATATTTAGTAATTTCATTTTTAATATTTTTTTCTTTTATACTTTTTTTCTTTTTTGTTATTAAATGTAGTTTTACTAAATTATTATTCTCATTATTACTCGCAAAATTTATTTTGTTCTTTAAATTGAAATTAATTCTTTTTTCTCCCTCATCTGTTATTTCTAATATTTTAAAAGAAAGCTGTTCTGGATTGCTAGCAATTTTGAAGCCGCAACTAGAAGTAATTAATGCTAGTAAAAATATTTGAGTAAAATTTAAAATTATTTTCTTTAAGTTCATTTTGTTGAGATTATATAATTGATTATTCTATTTTTTACAAAAACTGTCTTAATTATCTTGCTTTGATTTATGAATTTGTTTGCTTTAGATTTACTAATAACTATCTCGCTTATCCTTTTTTCATCTAAATCTTTCTTAAAGGTCATAATATCTCGCGTTTTTCCATTTACCTGTATTGCAATTTTAATGTCCTCTTTCGTATTTTTTTTATCAATTACTGGCCATTTATCCATTTGTTTGCATTTCAAAAGCTCTAAACATTCATAAGATAAATGCGGAGCGAAAGGTATCATTAGTTTCATTACTTTTTCTATATTACTTAAAAGTACTTTATTACTTAATTCTGAATTTATTTGGGTTTTAAAAAAATTGTAAATCTCATAAAAATTTGCGATAGCAACATTAAATCTAAAATTTTCTATACTTGTATCTATTTTATTAACATAGGTATTAATTTCTAAAATAAATTTGTTCTCTTTTAATTTATCTGCCTTTTTTTCTTTTCGCGCAGATAATGAATAATTTAGATTCCAAACTTTTTGTAAGAACTTATTTGCTGAGGCAACCCCAATATCAGACCATTGAATATCTTTTTCTGGGGGACTGTCAGATAATATAAACCATCTAACTGCATCCGCTCCATATTGTTTGATCATAATTTCAGGATCAATGGTATTTTTTTTTGATTTAGACATTGACTCAGCTGGACCTATTATAATTTTAGACTTATCACTTTTTTTAATCGCATTTTCGTTATCGATTTTTTCGATCTCTTCAGGGTATAGCCAATTACCTTTTTCATCTTTATAAGACTCGTGACAAACCATTCCTTGTGTAAAAAGATTTTTAAAAGGTTCAACCAAATTAAAATTTTTATTGAAACTATTTATTCCTTTAGTAAAAAATCGAGAATATAGTAAGTGCAAAATGGCGTGTTCTATACCTCCAATATATTGATCTACAGGCATCCAATATTTTACTTTTGAACTTTCAAACGCCCCTGATTTAAAGTGAGGTGAACAAAATCTTAAAAAATACCAAGAAGAGTCTACAAAAGTATCTAATGTATCAGTCTCTCTTATTGCTTTTTGACCAGAGGGTCTATGGATAGTCTGTTTCCAAGTTGGATGAGCGTCTAATGGATTGCCACTTGAATTCAAATTTATATCATCCGGAAGTTTGACCGGAAGATCCTCTTTCTCCACTGGTTCTACAGATCCATCTGGCAGATATATCATTGGGATAGGGCACCCCCAATATCTTTGTCTTGAAATCCCCCAATCTTTTAATCTATATAAAGTTTTACTTTTACCGATACCCATTTGGGTTACTTTTTTAATTATAGTTTCTTTTGCTTTAGAAATTTCTAAGTTATTTAAAAAATCTGAATTTATTAACTTTCCATTTCCAGTATAAGCTTCATTTAATTCACTAGAACCATCTCCATCTGATACCACTCTAATGATCTCTAGATGATATTTTTTTGCAAAATCAAAGTCTCTTTGATCGTGGGCAGGACACCCAAAAATTGCACCACTACCGTAATCCATCAAAACAAAGTTTGCAAAAAATATGGGAATTTTTTTTCCCTTTATAAATGGATGTATAGCGGATAGGCCGGTATTAAATCCTATTTTATCAGCATGAGCTAAAGCTTCCTCGGTGGTTCCAGTTTTATTACAATCTTCTTTAAATTTCTGGAAATCTTTTCTTTCAGAAAATTTTTTACTTAAATTATGATCTGTAGATAAAGCTAAAAAACTTGCACCAAATATTGTATCGGGACGTGTTGTAAAAACATTTATTTTTTCGTTTTTATCGTTTATTTGAAAATTTATTTCACAACCATAAGATTTTCCTATCCAGTTTTTTTGCATAAGTTTTACTTTTTCAGGCCATCCATTTAATATATCTAAATCACTGAGTAGTGCCTCGGAAAATTTTGTAATATTAAAAAACCATTGAGAAAGTTTTTTTCTCTCTACTACTGCATTAGACCGCCACCCTTTTCCATCAATCACTTGTTCGTTTGCTAGAACTGTTTTTTCAACTGGGTCCCAATTAACATAAGTTTCTTTGCGGGAAACTAACCCTTGTTTATAAAAATCTATAAAGATTTCTTGTTGATGCTTGTAATAATCAGGATCACAAGTAGATATTTCTAAATCCCAGTCAATAGAAAGACCTAACATTTTCAATTGATTTTTCATTGTCTCGATGTTTTTCTTTGTCCATTTTTTAGGATGTAAATTATTTTGTTTCGATGCGTTTTCAGCAGGCAAACCAAATGCATCCCACCCCATTGGATGCAAAACATTAAATCCTTTCATGAATTTGTATCTGGCTAAAACATCTCCTATTGTATAATTTCTTACGTGCCCCATATGAATTTTACCAGATGGGTAAGGAAACATTTCTAAACAATAAAATTTCTTTCCCTTAGAATTGTAAAGTTTTTGGGTGACAAATCTTTTTTGCCATTTTTTTTCAATTACTTGAAAATTTACTCTTTCCATATTTGAACTTATTTTTTCTTACTTTTTTTTGTTTCAAGTTCTTTTTTTGCAGCAAGCGACATTATAGAAGTTAATAGTTCATTATTTATTTTACTATTGACTAATAACGAAATCTTACAATTATTATTTGACTGACATGTTCTCTTATGAACTAAGATTTTTAAGTTTTCAGTTCTGATTTTATTTCCTAAAAATCTTACTGTAATTTTTAATGAGTCATTGCTATTATTTTCTGAATACCAGTCCGTAATAATCATACCTCCTGAATAATCCACTGTTGTAAGAGGTAAAAAATCTAAAATTTCAAGGGAGGCTCGCCACATAGGATTTGAGGTACTAAACTCATACGAAGTGGAACCACCTCTACCAATTAAATCTTTTAATGAAGCTCCTCTTCCTTCTTCAATATTTTTTCTTGCTCGTTCTTGGCCACTAATTGGTGTTTCTCTTGTATCAACTTTTTTTGGCTTTATCGCTTCACACGAACTTAAAATTGAAAACAGAATTAGAGAAAATAAGAGTTTTTTAAACATAATTAATTATTACTATTTTTATAAAAAAAAAAGATTGTAAAAATAGTCAAATACGGCCTATATTGTTGTATTTATGCAACATATATTAAAAAAGAACAAGCAAAATAAGCATTTTTACTAAATTTGCTCTCAAAATGGTAATTTAGCTCAGTTTTTTTAAAAAACTATAACACAAAGGAAAATATGAAAACAATAATGAAAACTTTATTAGTTTCTATCGCATCTTTGTCTTTAATGTTCTCTGCAAATGCAGGTGAGTTATCTGTTAGCGGTTCTGCTAAAGCTACTTACAACATTTTGAACGGAGCACAAGGTGACAATGGTATCGGTGTTACTAATGAATTAAATTTCACTGCAAGCGGTGAAATGGACAATGGTTACACATGGTCATACTCAATGGAATTAGATCCATCAACAGCTGGAACTAACGCCAACACGACGGGTGATGCACCAGGTCAAGCTATTAACGATGACACACAAATTTCATTAACAATGAATGATTTAGGTACAGTAAAATTCTGTGTATCTGAGTGTGGAAACAATAAAAAATACGCATGGGATGCTTCATCATACACAAGTATGTCTGACACTGGTTTCAGTGAAGGTATTATATACCCAGGCGATGCAGGTGGATATGCATCAATTCAATATCACACACCAGAACTTCCTTTTGGAACGTCAGGTTCAGTAGCCTACGGTCAACAAAAGAAAGACGGTCAAAGTGGTAATGCTAGAGCTGCAAGCGGAAACTCAATTTCTGAGTACTCGTTAGTAACTAAGCCAATTGATGGTTTAACAGCTTCTGCTTCTTATTACACTATCAACGATTACGATGATGGTTTAACTAATGAAGAACAATTAGAAGAAGGTGGTGCATACGCATTGAAATACTCTGCTGGAAACGTAACAGTAGGATACGGTAAATCATTTAAAGCTCCTGAGTCTACACAAGCTGTAACATCAGCTGGTGCGACTACAGCAGAATACTATGAAAATACTGGTGTATCTCTAGGTTACGCAGTTAATGATGCTCTTTCAGTATCATACACGAGAGAAGAAAGTGAAGTGAGTTACAGAACTTCATCAACTGTATCTTACGATATAGAGATGGATTCAATTCAAATAGCTTACTCTCTAGGTGGAGCAACATTATCAATAGCTAGAGCAGACTACGAAAACGTAGGTTACGCTCAAGATAGCGATGCAGAAGAGACTATTATAGCTATGTCATTTGCGTTTTAATTAACGTAACTTGATTGCTTAAAAAAGCCGGCTAAATATTTTAGCCGGCTTTTTTTTTACTTCTGACATAAGCGCTAGGAAATTTGACTTAACACTTTTGAGCTTACTTATATTTGAACTATCGATCCCACCTAATGGAATAAGCAAGTTGTTGTACTTAAGAGAATAATTATTAAATTTTATAATTCCCAAAAAGCTTTGATTTTGCTTGTACGAAACTTTAAATAACCGAGATAATAATATTAAATCACATCCTTGCCTTTTTTTAATATCTATTTCTCTAAAATTATGTGCGCTTCCTATAATCCTAAATTTATTCGTTCTTTGACTTAGAGATCTAAAATTAATATTTTTCGCAGATAAATAGAGTCCATCAGAGTGTAGGCTAATAGCTAAATCTATATCGTTTGCAACAAAGAATAAAATATTTTTTGACTTACATAAAGTTCTGAATCTTTTAAGCTTTAATATATTATCTTCACTTACTATATTTCTGTATATAATAACGAATTTATCCCTTTTTTTAATGTTTCTTAAATCTATATCTTTGGTATTTTCAATTATTAAAAAATATTTTTTTTTAAAAACATGCATAAGCACAACATAATTGAAAGTTTTAATAAAATAAATTCGAATATAAAAGAATTACGTCCTAAAAAACGGGTAAATATTGTTGCGATTAGCAAAACATTTTCTCTTGAACATATAAAACCTTTAATTGATCATGGTCATCTGCATTTTGGAGAAAACAAAGTTCAAGAAGCTATTTCAAAATGGTCAGATATAAAAAAAGAAAAACAAGAACTTGAATTACACATGGTTGGTAAATTACAAACAAATAAAGCTAAAAACGCACATAATTTATTTAACTATATTCATTCACTCGATAATCAAAGATTGGCTGATATTTTATCAAAATGTGAAATAAATAGCGGTAGGAAGATAAAATATTTTATTCAAGTAAATGTAGGAAATGAAGCTCAAAAATCTGGAGTTCCAATCAAAGAAATTGATGATTTTTATAATTATTGTACAAGAGAAAAAAAATTAAACGTCCAAGGTCTTATGTCGATCCCACCCAATGACAGCAACCCTCAAAAATATTTTAAAATTCTTAATGAACTTAATCTTGCCCTTGGACTCAAGGAATTAAGTATGGGTATGTCGTCCGATTATCTTGATGCTATTAATCACAATTCTACTTTTGTAAGAATAGGCAGCTCTATATTTGGACCTAGAAGTTAGATTATTTTTACCTTAGTTTTTTTTTTAATGAGAAGAATTAATTTTTTTAAATCGTTTTTTTTAATTGCAACACATCCCTTAGTTGGAGAAAAATTTCTTTTTGCAACATGAATAAAAATAGCACTTCCTTTATGTTTTCTTATTGGATGCATATTATAATTTAATACTAAAATAACATCATATACATTATCTGATCTATAAAGTTTTTCTGAACTGTAAGCGAATGGGTACTTTATCAATTTATTGTATTTTATTGAATTAGGGTCATCACACCAACCCATATTTTTAGTTATTGGAGTTTTTTTTATTTTGGTTGTGATGTTATTAATTTTATCTTTTCTATAGAAAATTTCTAAAATATTAAATGTTCCTTTTGGTGTAATCAAGTCTCCCTCTTGTTTTTTGATATTTATTCCCCTTTTACCTATTGCGCATTTTACTTTATAGTCTCCGTAAGAAAGATATTTGTTTTTTATTACTACATGCATAAATTAAATATTTTGTTAATTGGCCCCGATAATTTTCTATTTACATTTAATGAAATTGAAAACTATTTCAATTTTTCTTTTAGCTCAAGTCAAAAAGATTTATCATACTTATCTTTAAAGTCTATTGATGGTTTAATATGTCACGAGCAATTTGCAGATAATAAAGAAATTAAAAAACTTTTAGATATTGCTGATTGTTTTAAAGTTTTAGCTACAAATAAAAGTAAATCTAACCATAAAAATTTTGATTATTTACTAAAATTACCGACCACAATCAAAGAGATAAATAGTTTAGTAGAAAGTAGTGCAATTAAAAAAAAATATAATGAAAATTCATCAATAAAAATAAAGTCTTATCTATTAAATAAAAACGAAAAAAAATTAGTAAAATCAAACAATTTTATTATTCTGACAGAAAAAGAGATCCAATTATTAGAACTTTTCCTAAAAAATAGTAAACCTATTTCTAAAAACGATATTCTAAATCAGGTATGGCATTATTCATCCGATGCTGACACTCATACGGTCGAGACGCATATTTATAGATTAAGAAAAAAGATTAATGATAAATTTTCTGATGAAAAATTTATACTTAATGACAAGAAAGGTTATCATATTTGAAAAAAAGAAACAAAATTGCTTTTGATTTATTTTCCGCAAAATATCGAAAGAGAATTATAAAACCAAAAAAAGGTAAGGGAAGTTTTAAAAGAAAAAAAAAGTAGATTAGTTAATACGAGCTCCAATTATTTGAATAATTTTTGATGACATATCAGTTCCTTTTTCCAAGCTCTCTTTAATTGTTCTACCGTTGATGTATCCATGCAGAAATCCACCAGCGAATAAATCTCCTGCGCCAGTTAAATCTTTAATATTGAGATTTTTTTTGGCAGGACATTCTACAATTTCATTTTTATTCACTGCAACAGCTCCCTTATCACCACGAGTAATAACAATTAATTTATTTATCTCTTTAGCAAAATTAATTACATCGTCAAAACGTTTTACATTTATAAGCGACATGATTTCTTGTTCGTTTGAAAAAGTAATGTCTAATTTGTTTTTGACCAATTCCAAGAAATGTGTTTTATGCCTTTCTACACAAAATAAATCTGATAATGACATTGCGACTTTGGATGAATTATTTATAGCTTTTTCGAATGCTTTTTTTGGTTCACCTTCATCCCATAGATAACCTTCTAGAAATAAAATTTCACTTTGTTTAACAGCATTTATATCAATATCTTTTTCATTTATTTTTCCCGCAGTCCCTAGAAAAGTTACCATCGTTCTTTCTGAGTCAGGTGTGATCAATATCAAACAAGTTCCTGTTGGAGTGCTCTCCTTTTTTTTTGAATAAAAGAATTCAACATTTTCTTTTTTCAAACCTTCCTCGTATTTATTTCCTAAATCGTCGTCACTAATCTTACCAATAAAACCGACTTTATTTCCAAGTTGAGATAGACCTACTATTGAGTTTGCTACTGAGCCTCCCGAAACAGTTTCTTCTATTTTGAGTGTTGAAAGTAACTTTTTAAACTCAATTTCATCGACTAGTTTCATTGTGCTTTTAGTTAGTTTATTCTGATCAATAAATATTTCATCAACTTTACAAATCACATCAACAATAGCATTACCGACTCCAAGTATTTTCATTCAAGCTTTTTTTGTTTTAATAGGTTTATTTCTATTGGGATAACAGCTTTTACAAATTTTACAAGTTATTCCATAACAATCACGAGCTTTACAATATTCTCGCCCGTACCATATTATTTGCAAATGAAGTTTGTTCCAAAATTTTTTTGGGAAAACATTTTTTAAATCTTTTTCAGTTTGAACAACGTTTCTTCCGTCCGTTAGTCCCCATCTTTGAGCTAATCTATGTATATGTGTGTCCACTGGAAAGGCAGGGAAACCAAATCCTTGGGACATGACAACACTCGCAGTCTTATGTCCAACACCAGGTAATTGCTCTAATTCTTCATAAGTGTTTGGCACTTTACCTTTATACTTTTCAACTAATGTCTTTGACAAGTTGAAGATACTTTTAGCCTTTACTCTAAATATTCCTATTCTTCTTATTAGTCGTTCAATTTTCTTTCGGCCGAGTTTCACAAAATGCACCGGCTTATTATATTTTGGATAAATATTTTTTGTTACATTGTTAACATTTACGTCAGTGCATTGAGCTGAAAGAAGAACAGATATTAAAAGAGTAAATTTATTTCTATAATTGAGAGGTATTGGAACCTCTGGATAAATTTGGTTTAGAATCCTTAGTATAATTTTAGCCTTTTTTTTTCTATTCACTTAAAGTTTAGGAGATCTCTCATAGAATAAAGACCAACTTTTTTAGACATGAGCCAAGCTGCGGCGACTAAAGCACCTTCAGAATATAAAGCTCTGTCAAATGACTCATGGTTTAGTTTTATGATTTCTTTTCCACTAGAAAAACTTACCTCATGTTCGCCAATAACTTCACCCTTACGAATAGAGTTAAAATTTATCTTTTTTGAATAAGGAAAGGATTTTTTATTCAAGTATTTTTTACCGATCAAACTGTAAAAATTTTTGTTTTTTCCATCAGCAATACCTTTGCCTAACATTAGTGCTGTTCCAGATGGATAATCAACTTTATGCTTATGATGAACCTCAAAAACTTTAGATAAAAAATTATTACCTAATGACTTTGAAGTAACCTCTGTCAAATACATAAGTAAATTTACCCCTAAGCTCATATTGCCTGCTTTGAGTATTGGAATTTTCCTTGAGAAACTCTTAATTAAATTTTCTTGTTTCTTTGTAAAACCAGTAGTACCTATCACAACTCTTTTCTTTTGTTTTGAAGCAATTTCTAGAATTTCTAAAGTACATTTTGGAATTGTAAAATCAATTATTACATTAGCTTTTTTAAACGCATTGTGTGAATTTATTTCAGGTTTAATTCCTGAAATTTTTTTATTAAATTTTTTATTTTCAGTTAAAGATACTATATTAAAAGCTTTATTTTTATTTGCAGATTTAATGAGATTTTTCCCCATTCTTCCTACACAACCAGTAATAGCTAAATTTATTTTTTTCATTATCTAATCAAATAAATAACTACAATAATAATAACTGTAATTATAGTCCAGACAGATAAATTGTTTAAAAACAGTTTAAATTTATTATTCGTGGATAAAAAACTAGGTAAGATTAAAGCCATTACTGCAATCAGAAATATTGCAGACATTATTTGATCAGTTTCCATCTAAATTAAGATTTGTTCCAAAATTTTTTAGCTTTCTCAAAAAAACTTTTAATTGCAGGATCTTGTTTATTAGTTTCGATTTCATTAAATTCTTGTAGTATCTCTTTTTGTCTTTTTGAAAGAGAAGTAGGAACTTGTGTAACGATTCTTATATAGAGATCACCAAACATATTTCTTCTTAGAACCGGCATACCTTTACCTTTCAATCTAAACTGTTTTCCATACTGAGTACCTGCAGGAATTTTGATTTTAGATTTTCCACCATCGATTGAAGGTACTTCAACCGAGGTTCCTAGTGCAGCATCCGAAAATGAAATTGGTAACTCGTAATATAAATTTTCATCAGACCTTTTAAATATATTATGATTATCAATTGAAATGAATAAATATAAGTCTCCGTTCGAACCACCTTTAGATCCTGCTTCACCTTTACCAGACAATCTTATTCTTGTCCCGTCATCAACACCTTTAGGAATTTTGACAGTAACGTTTTCTTCAGCTTGAATTTTACCATTTCCACTACAGCTGTTGCATGGGGTGCCAATCATTTCACCGTAACCACTGCATTGAGGACACGTTTGCTGAACTGTGAAGAATCCTTGATTTGTTCTTACTTTTCCTCTTCCGGAGCAATAGTCACACTTTATTGGCTTAGCTCCTTTTGCAGATCCACTGCCAGAGCACGATCTACACGATTTGTATGATGTATATCTAATGTTTTTTTCAGTGCCTTTAAAAGCATCTTCTAAATTTATACTTACATCGTACCTTAAATCATTTCCTCTATTGTTAGTTCTTCTTGGTGATCCACCACCAAAGTCACTAAAGAAATCTTCAAAAATGTCTGAAAAAGATGAAGTATCAAATCCACCAAAACCTTGGAACCCTCCACCTCCACTTCCTTCGAAAGCTGCGTGACCAAATTGATCATAATTTGCTTTTCTCTTATCATCCGAAAGTATGTGATAAGCTTCACTTGCTTCTTTAAATTTTTCTTCCGAAGCTTTATCGCCTTTATTTTTGTCTGGATGATACTTAAGAGCTAATTTTCTGTATGCTTTTTTGATATCATCTTTTGAAGCTCCCTTTGGGATACCTAAGACATCATAACAATCTCTTTTAGCCACAGGACGTCTC
>MDTA01059613.1_pt1 | contig 12939 bp, 7 predicted proteins | sample 811151 | NCBI WGS metagenome assembly MDTA01 (sample SAMN05326648, study PRJNA326480) | marine metagenome | isolation source: seawater | place: Indian Ocean: South | collected 2010 | reverse complement strand
TAACAAAAGGAGAAGATCCATAACCGATTATTCTATTTGGTATGTTGGGCAAATTAATTGGATTCCATTTTATTGAATCTGAATGCATAAACTCACCTTTGAAATTCAAAAGGCTAATACCATGATCAAAAGATAAAGCATATTCATCTGATATATCTTCATAATTTGTGGATGTCTGAAAATCAAATTTGCGAGGTAACAAATTAAATACTCTACCCGCTATAATAAAACCAATAGCTTTTTTTGGAGTCGTTTTAATATTCAAATTATGAGCACATCCCATATGCGAAGAATAAATATTAAAACAATGGGTCCACATGGTAGCAATCTGAACACCCACTGCCCTAAATAGCTTAGCCATAGCTGGATGCAAATATGAACTCTTCTCATTATACATTGTCTCAAATTCATATACTAATTTTGCTTTATTCGTAAATTGATCAGATTGAAGCCAACCCAGATGCTCATAGTCGTCAAAACATTTGTGTAAAAAAGGTAAATAATTATTTTTGCTTAAATCAGCCGGATGTTCCATAAAAGGCTCGCCTACGTCATCCTGACCTGGATATAAACAAAACGAAATTCCATCAGCTTTAGAATCAGAAATTGCATTAAAAACATCTTTATTCTCAGCAATCATACGTGGCCAGTTACAATTCCATATCAATGGTTGTTCAGCTCCCTCATCTCTCAAAAGTTGATGGAAAGAATCTATATACTCCTTTACTCTCAAATAACGAAATTTAGAAAAATTAATATCGTCAGGAGACACTCTATTTTCGTCTGCCCATGCTTTAAAATCCTCAGCATGATCGGCATCTAATGTGATTTGATGGTACGTAAGATACTCAGGCTCGTTAATGAGTTCCCATACACAAATCGTCGAATCTTGTTTTAATTTGATCTGATTATAGGGATTGGTCCAGTTAACAAGCTGACACACCATATTTTTTGTTTTATCAACACATGATTTATCAAAAATCCACTCTTCCCGCGAATATTTGGGCACAAATGAATCTTTAACAAAAGTGTACTCCATTTGATTCATAAATGTCAGATAAACGTAAATTCCATTTCTACTGGCTTGGTCTATTAAATAACCTAATAAATCAAGCCACATTGTATTAACAAGGTTCCCATTCGAATCTGTAAAATCAGAAGGCGTCAGGTGACATCGAATAATATTTGAACCCATTTTATTTAAATCTCTAAAACCATCATCACACATAGACTTCATAATATCTGATGTCATCGGAATACCCATGTGCTCCATACGAAACTTATATTCCCAATATAAGTTCGGCTGAAAATTATCTCCCCAAAGCGTCACTTCGCTACCATCTTCGTATAAAAGCACGCCGTCTTTCACAGACATTTTCATTGGAAATTTATTATTCATTATTAACGTTTAATTAGGGACAGTTTATAGACCCTAATATTTTAGTATTCTGCTTGTCTTTTTTGAGTATATGACACGTGATCTCTCAGTAACTTATCCAATTCCTTTACAATCAATTTATAATCTTTATCACGAGCACGATTTCTACTCTCTAAAGGGTCTAACTTATAGTCATAAAGTTCAATAAAATCAGAATCTTCCAAAAACCTTGCACCTATATATCCCTTTTTCTTCCAGCCTTTATACCAAGCAACATAACGATAGCGTTCAGTTCGTATTGCTATACCATAATAATTATTGCGTGGATAAATACTTGAGGAAAATTTACGGATTCTATTTGATGAGTCATTTAAAATTGGAAGTAAGCTTTTTCCATCAAGCCCTTTCGGTATTGAAATATTGATTAATTCACAAAGTGTTGGAAATACGTCAATTAAATTAACAGGTGCTAAGGAAACTCCTGGTTTTTTCCCAGTATTGGATATAATCAGTGGTGAACGAGTAGATTCTTCATAATTTGTATGTTTACTCCATATCTGCTTATCACCTAAATGAAATCCATGATCACCACATAAGACAACAACAGTGCTTTTATCTAATCCTGTCTGCTCTAGTTTTTTGAGAACCTTGCCAACTTGTGCATCAATATAAGAAACGCAAGCAAGATAGCCATGGATTAACTCGCGCTGAACTTTTTCAGAAATAACTCCCTCAGCAGGTACACCGCTATACCCACGCGCTTCGACATAATCGGTTTCAGCACAAAGCGGAGCACCATCTGGATAGGTTTGTAATTTGGCAAGTTCTAGATCTGATCGTTGATAAAGATCCCAATATTTTTTTGGGGCTACAAATGGTAAGTGAGGTTTGAGAAAACCCAATGCAAGAAAAAAGGGTTGATCAGAATCCTTGAGCTTTTCTAATTGCTCAACCCCACGGTTTGCAATACATCCATCTTTATAAGAGTCATCGTAAACATCGTATTTTTCGACTGCAGGACCACCACCTTGTTCTCTTATATATAATCGAAGTGCTTTACCGCTTAGTCCTTTTTTCTTTCCTTCATTTTCAATCTTTGAAGCTAATCTCTTTAGTTCAGGATTATGGTAATGACCACCAAAAATCGGACCACCTGTATTTGAATTATATGGATTTTTACCAAAAAAAGTAGTCCATGAAACTGCATCTTGTGGCCCATGCCAGTCATCTTCCACATTACGTGGATCAAAGATCTTTCCAGTTCCAATGGTGTTATAACCAAGATTTTTGAAATGTTGTGGTAACGTGAGAATATTTGGATGCATATCCCGCATCTTATATTTATTATTACCCATACCGTAAATACCTATACTATCTGGATACATACCCGTTAACATACTTACACGTGAGGGCCCACATAATGCTTGCTGACAATGCGCATTTAAAAAAACCATTCCCTTTTCAGCTAACCGATCGATATTGGGAGTGACTACATCAGAATATCCATAAGCGCCAATCATAGGCTTAAGATCATCTATCATGATAAACAAAACGTTTTTTAATTTATCAGCAGAGGAATAGTGTTGTGCTATTATAAAAAATGAAATTATTATATATTTCTTGTACATCTTGTATTTAATTCTTTCTTGCATGTGGGCCAAAAGTAGCTTCTTTTCCCCAAGGCATAAATTCTGGAGCTAAAGGATTATCTGAATAATTTTTTATACCTTTAGGTAGTGATGCTTTCCAACCCGCATCTAATTTATTTTTTAGAAGTTCTACCACTTTTCTTTTTTCTGGTAAATTTGCGAGGTTGACAGATTGATTGTAGTCATTTTCTTGATCATAAAGCTCATGAGATTTAAAAGAACCATCTAATTCACGCCATTGAATATAATGATAACGATCAGTTCGAATGGAATAACCTTCAAATTTTGCTTTAGGCCAACCCCGAGGATACTGACTAAATACTCCCGTCTTCCAGTTTCGATTTGGATTTTTTAAAAGCGGTACTATGCTTGTTCCTTCAAGATAATCTGGAGTTTTAATTTTAGCGAGTTCACAAAGCGTTGGATAAATATCTACATATTCAACAAGTGAATCAATTTTTTGGTTAGAAACATAACCTGGAATTGAAAAGATCATAGGGGCACGTATAGAGTTTTCAAAGTTAGTAGATTTACCCCAATGGTTTTGCTCACCTAAATGCCAGCCATGATCAGAAATAAGCACAATCAAAGTTTTTTCTCGTAAGCCTAGTCTATCCAGTTCTAACAAAATCTTTCCAATCTGTGCGTCCACATAGGAAACACATGCTGCGTATGCATGTTTGAATTTACGCGCCAAATTTTGATCGCCAACAAGCAATGAATTAGGTGATTCCGGAAGATTATATTTTTGCAAGTTACAATAATCGGTGGAGTAATCTGGAGAATCTTTAGGATGTTGAGGGTTTTCAGATATTGGTAATTCACCTCTATCATACATATTCCAATATTTTGCGGGTGCGTTCCAAGGTAAATGCGGTTTCCAATATCCTATCGCAAGAAAAAAAGGTTTATCTTGTTTTGACATCCTTTGTAACGTTTCTATCGCTACCAAAGTGTTTTTACCATCATCATAAAAATCATCATTCACATCTGCACATTCGAAAGGTGAGCGTTCTTTTTTACTTAATTTTTTTTGCTCTGCATCAGCATAACTGGTGCCATAGCCAGAGCTGTATGATTTTTCTGAGAAGTCTTCGTTATATCCATGATGAATCTTACCCAAACCACGCACATAGTATCCTTCATTCATGAAATGACGTAAGAAGGAAGGACGGTTTCCTTCTAATAAATTCTCAACTGTATAAATAGAATATGGATAATCACTTCCAGTTGAATCAGGACGTAAACCAGTAAGAAAACTAGCACGTGATGCTGTGCATACAGCTTGCTGAACATAGGCTCTATTAAATAGAGTGCCATTTTTTGCTATTGAATCGATATGAGGAGTGATCATGTGATCAGCACCGTAACATCCCAACTCTGGTCTTAAGTCATCAACAATAATAAACAGAACATTCAATGATTCAGCAAAAATAGAGGCAGAGAATAAGATCGTGCAGATGTAGGTCTTGAATAAAATTTTAAGCATATCAATTAATTTCCGAATTCACCAAAAATATGAGGTAAACTATCTACATAACCGTTAAGTTCTTTTCGCATCATATCTACATGTAATTCATATTCTTCATGATTGATTAAATTATTCTGTTCATAATGATCTTTCTGAAGATCATAAAACTGATCTGAATGCCAAAAAGCAGGATACATACTTTCATTTTGATAATTGTGGTGATCAAAACCTGTCCAAAAAACTTCACCTGGGCGTTTTTTCATTTTTAATGCAATATCATCAGTTACACGATTTGCGATATATTTCCACTTTCTAGATACAACACCCTTTGTATTTCCAGCTTCAATTAGCAGCGTCGACCGCCAATTCTTAGGTTCACCTTTACCTAATAATTGTGAAACAAAGCTATAGCTATCTAATTGCATATCTTTAGGAAGATTACCTCCTGCTAAATTAACAAGTGTCTTGGCTATATCGATACTGCCAATTAAACTATCACATTTAGACCCCTCTTTTACTGATTTTGGCCATCGAATAATCATTGGAACTCTGGCGCCACCATCATATGCACTATTCTTTCCTCGACTACCGTGATCACTTGTAAAAATAACTATCGTATTTTCACTTAATCCTAACTCATCAATTTTTGATAAGACAGCACCAATATAATCGTCCATCCTAGTTGCCATTGCATTAATAGACTGAACACCAGCAGCTTCACATCGCTTTAAAACATCGTCAGTTGAAGGAAGAATTTTTAAGGGTTCTTCAAGCAAGCCGGCAGAAGTAACTCGACGATCATAGGATTCTATCTGATTATAATCAAAACGATACTGGCCATGGGGAACCGGCAGGGCACAATAAAGAAAGAAAGGCTGATTTTTACTTTGATCAATAAACTTTAATGCTCCTTCACATTGCCAATCTAAATTAACAATCGAATTACCCCATTCCATGCGGTCTACAACATTCCAACCAAATCCTTCTTCCAATCCTTTTCGACATACATTGTAACGCTCAATAATAGATGATTCTAAAGGTAAAACTTCTTGGTAAGTTGGATTAGCTTTTTTTTCTATTTTTGTCATTTTTCTCAAATTAATATCTGAAAAGTCATCTTCACCATTATGCCATTTACCAATGATAGCAGTTCTGTAACCACATTTTTGAAGCTCCTTTGGTAAGCTACTTTCTGACCGCAGAATTCCTGGTCGCCACTCTAATGTAGCATGTGTCCCAACTGGAAAGTCATTTTGTAATTCCAATCCACGTGTTGCATACCTACCTGTGAGCAAGCAGTATCTACTTGGCGAGCATACGGTTGCGTTCACATAAAATCGGGTAAATAGCATTCCATCTCGTGTAAGTGTATCGATATTAGGTGTTAGCACATTTCCTGTTGCACCTTTATTCCAGAAACCATTTTCTTTAGCACCCGTATGAGTTGCCCATATATTATTCATTTCAGATGTACAATTCACCTCATCTGCATCCAAGTCATCAGCAAAGAAAAGTACAATATTCGGTTTCTCCGCATAAAGATGAAAAGCAGTAGCAATGACTGTTATAAAAATTTTTATTTTCATTATATTTTTTCTAATTCCAGACTAAATAATTCCATTTTAGAAATTGCCTTTTCATCACTTGTCTCCAAGAGCTTTATTGAAAATATCTGATGGCCAGCAGATAATTTAATTTTACCCAAATCATGATACTTCTGATTTCTAATTAAGACGTTGTCTAAAATATTATTAGCAGTTTCAAAACGCAATTTTGTCTTTTCTGGCACACCAAGAGCACGCAATCTAACTGAATAGATTCCTTCCTCCAAAACCCTTACCTTAAGTTCTTGTATTGCACCAACTTCATGAAAAAATGTATTTGCCCATGTAACAGAATTACGACCTTTCATTCTAAAAGTATACTCTAACTCAAGGTAAGCCTTTACACCCACCTCTTGTATAGGATCACTCCAAGCATGTGGATCAGATTTAATGTCCTCAAAAGCATTATAATATGCGCTTTTCATTATATTAAATTTTTTAGGGTTTTCTTTTTTGAGATTCTTTTTTTGTCCTATGTCATTTGCAAGATCAAACAAACCCCAATTACCTTTTTCATTAACAATTACCCAATCATCCATTACAAAACAAGTTTCTCGATTATCCAATGGTAAAGTTTGATCAGTAAAACGATAGTTCCACCCATCACCTTCGTATTTTTGTTCAGGTCTGCCTGTCTCTCCAGTGAAATATGCACGCACAGGCCAGTCAGATTCACCATTAATTAACGGTGTAAGATCCATTCCATTTAGTGCTGGTTTCCCTTCGGGTCGCTTTCCTTTTGCAAAAGCAACTAATGTTGGATAGATATCCATAACTAACGTCATATCATCAATAATTTTAGCTTCAAACTTTTCAGGACAATATATAGTTAATCTATTACGAATCGCGTTCTCCCAACCAGTTGCCTTTTTAGAACGTAAACCGGAAGGATTACGATTAATCCACTCCTGATCGCTCATATTATAATAATCTGAAGTTAAAGCATAAAATCCATCTTTCTGCTTCTCTAAGATTCTTGTCGTAGGAGTTGGACCGTTATCACCTAAAAAAAGCACTATTGTATTTTTTGAAATATCAAGATCTTCAATTGTTTGAAGAATGCGCCCCACTTGTTTATCAAGTTGTTCCATCATACCCATAAACATTGCGTAATGTTCGCCAATTCCTTTCTGCATATACTTCTTTTGCAATACTGATGGACACAACCATGGTTCATGGGGTGATGCATATGGTATATAAAGGAAAAAAGGCTTATGTTTATGTTTCTTAATAAAATCAATCGCTTTATCAGTACAAATTTCGACTTGCCATCCATTTTCTCTTCCTGAGTAATTACCATTGTAAAAAAAGGATGGATTATAGTGTTCATAACGTCCATAGCTTCTCACATCATTACGGATCACAGGCCATGCATTATCAAATCCTCTACGAGATGGTAATTCAGCATCCGAAAGACCAAGATTCCATTTACCTACCATACCTGTAACATATCCAGCATCTTTCATAGCTTCTGATAAAAAATATTCATTAATGTGCGGTGATTCTGCACCAAAACCTACCGCAGATGTACCCGTTCGCATAAAGTTCCGACCTGTCATTAAAGCAGATCGCGTTGGCGCACAGGCTGCAGCCGTGTAAAATCGTGTAAATTGTACGCCATCTTGCATGAGACGATCCATTACAGGAGTTTCTAAAGAGGTCTGACGGAAGCCATAGTCATCAAATCCCTGATCATCTGTCAGAATTAAGATTATATTAGGCCTCTCCTCAGCGAAGACAAAACAACTGCAAGCCATTAAAAAGAAAAAAAATATTACCCGCCTTCTCATAATTCTCCAAACTCACCAAATGGACGACCAATACTTTTTACATATGCAGCGAGATTTTTTTTCATTTCGTCCATAATTTTTCTATTCTTAGGATCTTTAGCGAGATTATTTTGCTCATCTGGATCATTCTTCAAATAATAAAGCTGGTCTGGATCAGCAAAACCAACATCCTGTTTAATTACTTGTCCAAATGGTGTTTTCTTCCAAAGTAAATCGAAATTACCTGCCATTAAATTCTCTTTTATCGTTCCCGTTAGATTTGGATTAAATCCACGCCTTAAAATTTCTTCACTATAACGAATTGCAATATATTTCCAGTTCTTTGTAACAACCCCTTTTGCGTAACCCATTTCTGTAAATATAGCAGATTTAAGCTTTTTAGATTTTCCGGACCATACGGGTAAAATACTCATACCATCCATTCTCATTCCTTCAACTGGTTTAGCATCAGCAACATCCATAAATGTTGCAGCCATGTCTGTTACATCAATTAATGTATCATTAGAAACGCCTGCTTTTAGCCCTCCATTAGGCCATCGCGCAATAAATGGGATATTATTACCACACTCATAGGGTGTGCTTTTTCCAGTATTCTGTTGATCAGATAAAAAGATAATCAATGTGTTATCTAATCGATCTTGCTCTTTTAGCTTATCAAGGATAACACCAATACCTTCATCCATCCATATTACTGTTTGCTCTGTTACATTCTTATGTCGTTCTGAAATATCCGATCGTGGACCCATAATACCTATTGCTTTTTCGCTATAACCTTCAGGGGTAACTGTGACGTCTGCGGTTTCTATTGGTTCTCTTGGTCCATGCGTAGTTGTGAAAGCAGTCCAGAGAAAGAAAGGTTGATCCTTCGGGGCAATATCTAAAAAATCGATCGCTCCTTTTACGATATATTCAACGTTATGATGCTCTAAAGCTTTCGGATATTGATCTTCTACATTACCTGCAAAAATATTCTCAGCATAATCAAAACCATAACTTTTTATAAGATCACGCTGGATACGAACAGAATCAAGAAGCATTGATTTAATTTTTGGATCATTTGGATCTGCGTCCTGAGGAATTTTATCTAATGGAAGTAAATCATGATAATCATTATGCCATTTGCCAGCTGCACCTGTAAAATATCCTGCTTTTTGAATCGCTTCTACAATAGTTCTATCAGTTTCACAAAAAAACGCACCATTTCGCACCACTGGCTGAACATTATAATCTTTAAAATAGCGATTTCGTGACCGACTTGGATAAGAACCTGTTAAACAACTATAACGTGTAGGAACACACAAGGAAGATGTCGTATATGCACGCGTATGCAAAACTCCTTCTTTAGCTAATCTATCTATATTTGGTGTTGCATATCTAGCCCCATATGCGCCTATTGAATCCATATTTTGGTCATCACTAATGAGAACAAGAATATTTGGCCGACCGGCCATACCATTTAATACAAGAAGCCCAAAAAACCATGCGAATAATAATGTTCTCATAAATTAACCCATAAATATAAGAAAAATAACTACCGCTAAACAATATTTCAATACATTAATAATATACATCACCAATGTTTAAAAAGATATGGTTCAGGATTAAAATCTGAATTAAATTCTACCTTTACAACATCTGTAACATTGCCTGCTTTCAAAGATTCTGGAATAAAAAAACGAAGTATCCCTTTTTTATGATTATAAGATAATTCTTCTCCAGTTCGAAGCAGAGTAACACTTTTTGGCTTTCCAGGACATTGCGTTAAAATAATTGGTTTAGATTTACTAGCCTGATCTTTACGAGAATGAAAATACCATACACGATCTTTAACAGTTATTGGCACATTACAATTCTGAGGCCAAGGACCTCCTCCGTTAATACCAAAAACCGATTCTCCACACGTACTCATCCATGTTTCCATTTCATCAAACAAACGCCAAACTTGATCTTGTAAAGTTCCATCTGGTCTAGGACCAATATTAGCTAATAAATTTCCACCCATACATCGAACTTTTGCTAATTGCATTAATACTGCATCTGTCGGATTAATATTTTCGCCTTTATTAATGTCATAATGCCAAGAGCCTCCTTGAATAATTGTACATAACTCCCACCACCATCCATTGTCCAAGATCGGTTTAATAAATTTGGGCTGCACCATATCATACCCCTCTGGTGTAGCATGATCACCACTTCCCTGGCCTCGATTACTGCATACAATACCTGGCTTTAATGCCTGTATCTTTTCAACTGATGCACCATGTCCCCCATCACCCCACCAGATATCAGGTTTATATTTACTAATTAACTCTACTACCTGATTTTCATTAAATTCTTTGTATGCTTCCCAGCGAGATGAAGGTCTCTTCGGTAAATTCGAAACTTTTTCACCTTTATAGTTTACGATAATGTCTTTAGATATTGCAAAGTTCATATAATCACGATCAAAGAACCAATCCATACCTGAATAGTAGAATCCGACTTTCATATTGTATTTTCTACAAGCATCGACATATGGACCAATTAAATCTTTTCCATTTAACGACTGACGAACTCCCATTAAGGCCCAATCTGAATCCCATAGTGCGTACCCATCGTGATGCTTGGTAGTTAGCACTGCATATTTAAAACCAGCACGACTTGCACCCTCCATCCATTTGTCTGGATCATAATTTTTGGGGTTAAATGAATCCGCTACTTTCCAGATCTCTTCTTGAGGATAATAAATTCCTTTTTCTTCTCGTTGCTCTGTCCAGCGTCCAGACCAAGCCTCTCCGGAAGGTTTAAACTCACTAACAATACCCCAATGCATAAATAGACCCAATCCAGCATGCGGCCACCATTGTGCATCTGGATGTCGTGTTCTTTCTCGATGCACCTGCATTTTTCGATTCTTGGACTGATTCCACATCGGCCAATAATAATAGCTCTTTCCATTTTCGATTTTGATCGTCGGTAACATATCTTCTTCTACATCTTGATCAAAATAAGATGCAGCACTTCCGTCGACTGACTGTTGATCAGAAATTTTATCTGCTTCAGATTGTAATAAGGCTAATAAAACCATATACAGTATTAATAAATTCTTTATTTTCATAATCATCATCTTTCAATAAGAGATAAAAGTTCATTTCTTAACTTTGCTTTTATCGATTCATATTCATCTTTTTTAGCTAAATTATACCATTCCCAAGGATCTTTCTTATGATCATAAAGCTCTTCACCTCCTTTATCTCCAAGAGAATAACGAAAATCTTTACTACGAACTGAGTACTTATTTGAATGTTGTCCTTTAATAGCTGTCAAAGCTACTTTCGGACCTTCCCAATCATCTGATTCAGGTTCAGAAATTAATTTACGTAAACTAAAACCATCTAATCCGGTTACTTTTTTTAAACCACAAAGATCAACTATTGTAGGATAAATATCGATTAAAGATACTGGCCACACACATTCCTTACCTCTTGAATCATTAAATTCAGAATATGGGTTAACTATTATTAGAGGAACACGAGTTGATTTTTCCCACAATAGATTCTTAAAAAAGCTTTCTTTATCTCCATGATTATAACCGTGATCAGACGTAAAAATTATTATTGTATCCTCTAGTTTGTTACTTTCTTCTAATGCATCTAATATCTTACCTACTTGCGTATCAACCTCATTTACTGCCGCAAGATATGATAAGGTGATTCCGCGTAATAAATTAGTTATACCGCCTGAATGATAAGTACCAGCTTCTTGAATTACCTTATAACGATTTCTTGCTGCACTATAAGTCTCTCGCAGATCAATCGGTATATCATCAAGATCACCAAATGCAACTTGCCCACTTTTAGACCAAGGCAAAATAATCTCTTCTTCACTAATTTGATTAGCATTCAGAACTGCATCAAAAAACTCATCAGGAGAATATAATGCAAAATGTGATTTAATAAAACCAAGGCCAAGAAAAAATGGTCTATCGTCCATTGGCTCTGTTGATATCTTTTTTAAATCTTTGTTGTAAGAAAATGTTGATATACCCTTTAATAATTTACACCCCCAATCTGATATTATCTCATCTGGCATTAAAGATCGATCCGATGTATTATTATATTTAAAAACACCTCCATTTTTTCCATCTATACCTTTAAATCCAGAATCGCAATAGACCCAACTCGTACTTCCCTTTGGCAGTTTTGATAAACGTCCATGCCCATATGTCCAACTTTTTTCACCAAACCAGGGATAATGGGGATTCAATATATTACGTGAGGGTCTTTTATATTGTAATGTTTTACCATCCCATGGATATGGACCAAAATTAGCTATAGGTCCAATATACCCACCATCCATTTCATTAGCAGATGATGCACCAAAAACAGTATTATCCTTATCGATACCATGAAATAATTTACCACCTGAGTACGCCTGGTAACCACAATTTATCATATATTCAGGAAAGAGAATGGCTTTTTCTAAAATTGGAAATGATCTAAAAGGTCTTCTCCCATCAACCATACCACTACGGTGAGGGTATATTCCCGAAAGCAAACTAGGACGACTCGGAGCGCACATTGGAGCATTACAATGGGCATTCGTAAAACGTACTCCCATTTTGGCTAAACGATCAAGATTAGGTGTATGCGCCTGAGGATGACCACCAAACCCGTTAATCGAATCATTTAAATCATCGGCAATTATAAAAACTACATTTGGCTTTCTTGAAGCTTCAGATTCAGAATAAATAAAGAATAAGCTTAAACCTATGACTAAAATTAAATTCAATTGTTTCAACTATTATACACCTTAACTAAAAAATTTTATAACTGGTATACCCGAATGTAATCAACCAACATTTCAGCTGGCAATTTCTCGTGATCAATTGGACCCCCTGCCCAATCGGCATTTCGCATTGCATAATTGATAATAAGGCTTGATTGTAGAGGATTCGGAATTTCTCTAATCCACTTATCCTCTCGTGCACGTAAAATAGAATGTGCTGGGCTATGAACCTCACCACCCTTAAATACAAGATAAGGCTTATTCTCAAGTGGATAACCAT
>MDTA01060443.1_pt1 | contig 12940 bp, 13 predicted proteins | sample 811151 | NCBI WGS metagenome assembly MDTA01 (sample SAMN05326648, study PRJNA326480) | marine metagenome | isolation source: seawater | place: Indian Ocean: South | collected 2010 | reverse complement strand
TGAGGACGTCAGCCATTCCGGTGTGAGCGCTTTCCAGGGGTTATCCCCTGCGGGTGCTCCGTAGAACGCGCTGGCCACCACATTCCACAGGAAAGGAAGCGTGCTGATGGCCATCAATAGGGCTCCCACGCTGCTGATCTGATTCACCAGAGCAAATTGAGGGTCGTATTCCGCCACGCGTCGGGGCATGCCATTAAGGCCAAGCCAGTGTTGAGGCGCGAAGCAGAGGTTGAAGCCGATGAACGTGATCAGGAAGTGAAAACGCCCCAGATGCTCGTTGAGCATGCGGCCAGTCACTTTGGGGTACCAGTGATAGATGGAGGCGAAGATCACAAACACCGATCCCCCGTAGACGATGTAGTGAAAGTGGGCGACCACGAAGTAGGTGTCGTGGACATGCACATCGAAGGGCACTTGCGCCAGGGCGACGCCGGTGATGCCCCCCAAGACGAAATTCACGATGAATCCGCAGGAGAACAAAACAGCACTGTTCAGGCTGATCCGCCCGCCCCAGAGGGTGGCCAGCCAGTTGAAGAATTTGATGCCCGTCGGTACGGCGATGAAGGCCGTAGCGATCGTGAAGAACAGGCGCATCCAGGGAGGAGTACCGCTGGTGAACATGTGGTGCGCCCAAACCACAAGGCCCAGCACCACAATCGCCATGATCGAATACACCATCGTCGCGTAACCGAACAAAGGTTTTCGGCAATGCACCGGCAGGATTTCACTGACGAGCCCGAAAGCCGGCAGCACCATGATGTAGACGGCAGGGTGTGAGTAGAACCAGAAAAGATGCTGATACACCACCACATTGCCCCCCAATCCAGGATTGAAAAATCCGGTGTGGGCCACGATGTCGAAGCTCAGCATGATCAATGTGCCAGCCAGCACGGGCGTGGAGAGCACGACGAGAATGCTGGTGCCGAGCATGGCCCAGCAGTACATCGGCAACTGCATCAGTTTCAAACCGGGTCGGCGCAGTTTGAGAATGGTGGCGATGAAATTGATGCCTCCGAAAATGGAGCTTCCACCTAGTAGAAGCACACTCAAGATCCAGATGATTTGCCCAGTGGCCGGTGTGGTGATGCTGAGGGGGGGATAGGCCGTCCAACCCGATTGCGCCGCACCCGTGATGAAATAGCTGCTGATCAGCATCAGCCCTGCCGGAGGAATCAGCCAGAAGGCGACGGCATTTAGCCTGGGATAAGCCATGTCCCTCGCGCCGACGTAGAAGGGAATCAGATAGTTACCAAAGGCGCCATTCACCACCGGCACAATCCATAGAAAAATCATCACCGTGCCGTGCAAGGTGAGAATCTGGTTGTAGACATCTCTCGGCATGAAGTCCGAGATGGGGCTGAGCAGCTCAGTGCGAATGGCGCCGGCCATCGCCCCGCCGATCAGATAAAAAGCGAAGCCGCACACCAGGTACTGGAGGCCGATCACCTTGTGATCGACGCTGAAGCTGAAATAGCGCAGCCATCCACTGGGTTGCAGTGACGCTGACGACGGGGTGGATGGTGGGGGTGCGGTGATGGTCATGCTTCAGAAGGGGTGGTCTTGCTGTTGGCCTGCAGCCAGGTCTCGAAGTCATCGGCGCTGTCCACCACGACAGAGGAGCGCATGCCGCCGTGATAAGGCCCACAGAGCTCTGCGCAAACGATCGAATAAGTGCCAGGTCGGGTGGGTGTGAAGTCGAGAACCGTCGGTTGCCCAGGGATAACGTCCTGTTTCAGCCGGAACTCAGGAATCCAGAACGCATGGATCACATCCTTCGCTTCCATTGTCAGTGAGACAGGGCGATCGGCTGGGACGTGCAGCTCCCCGGAAATGAAGTCGCCTTCCGGGTAATGGAACAGGAAAGCGAACTGCATCGCCGTGACCTCGATGGGAAACGGTGCGATGGCCGACGCCTTGGCCGTTTGGGAATCCTGTGTAGAGCCAATGCCTCCCCAGATCCGTTGCTCCGTCGCGCTGGCAGTCGCACTGACGGCTCCATGGTTGCCATGGCCAAGGGGAACCATGCCGCCCATGCGTTCGTAGATGTCGTAGCTGTAGAGCCCGACAAACAGAACAACGATCGCGGGAACTGCCGTCCAGAACACCTCGAGCGGCAGATTGCCTTCCAGGGCGATGCCATCACCAAGTTGGCCAGGACGTCTCCGGAAACGCACCAGACTGAACACAATCAACCCAACGATTCCGACGAAGAGAATCGTGCCAATGCTGAACAAAACACGAAATAACTCGTCGTAGATGGGCGCATTCACGCTTGCATCCACCGGCAAAAGATTCACGTTCTGGCCAATCCAAAGCCCCCCGAGAACGAGGAGCATTCCTAGGACAAGCGTGAGGATGGCTGAAGGAATAGGCACCCGAACTTTGATGGGGGCAACTTCAGGCTATGGAGGTTGGTTTCAATCACCACCTACTGATTGTTAAACCAGCCTGAAAATCTCTCGGCTTGGCTGACTTTCTCGAGGTTTGTGTCAGCAAAGTCGCATCACTCTCCTGATTCTGTTGTTGCAGTCGTGCACACATCGTGCCGTTTTGATTGAGATCGCTACGTTCCGTTGATCACCACTCCATGGAGGAGTCGACGTTGACTGCATCGTCTCTTGCTCCGATCCGTCGACGTTTGGCCCAGCTGGCTGCGCATCTGGTGGTGGCCTTGGTGGCCTTAGTGGTGATCGGTGGCGCGACCCGCGTCATGGAGGCTGGTCTGGCGTGTCCGGATTGGCCGTTGTGTTACGGCACGCTGCTGCCAGGGCGTCAGATGAACCTCCAGGTTTTCTTGGAATGGTTTCACCGACTGGATGCCTTCGTGGTGGGGGTTGCACTCATGGTGCAGCTCGGTGCTGTGTGGTGGTGCCGCCGAGATCTGCCGAGATGGTTGCTGCCCATCAGCGCTGCCCTGGTGCTGATGGTCGCTCTGCAAGGAGGGCTGGGGGCTCTCACGGTTCTGCAGCTTCTTCCTTCCGCGGTGGTGACCGCTCACCTGGCTCTGGCACTAACGCTCGTCGTGACCGTCAGTGCACTCACACAGGTGCTTCTCGCCGACGCTTCGACCACGGCCGCTCCGCGCTGGTGGGTGCTGCTCGGATCCTTCAGTGTTTTGGCAGTGTGCGGGCAAAGCCTCCTCGGCGCCCGCATGGCTACGACCTGGGCGTCCCAGCGTTGCCTGGAGGCCGGTGCCTCCTGTCATTGGTTGCACTGGCATCGGATGGCCGCCACTCCCGCGGCTCTTTCGGTGCTCGTTTTCGTCCTCGTAGCGCTGTTCAGCGGGCGTTGGGGTCGCAGCCAGTGGCCGCTTCTGTGCACAGCCCTCCTGCTTGTGGGCACCCAGATCGCCCTTGGCGTTAGCACGTTGCGGCTGGGTTTGTCCCAGCCCGCTCTCACCGTTGGTCATCAGTTGGTGGCTTGCCTGCTGGTGGCCGTGCTGGCGGCGCTCACTTTTCGGCGTCAGCCTCCCGCCAGCGATGCGCTGATCGCCCTTCCCGATTCTTCCGCTTTGGAGGCCTGTCATGGCTAGTGCCACTCCGACCGCAGCTGCAGCTCCTCTCACCCGGGACCAGGTGGTCCCCTCCCGTCGCCGCATCAAGCTGCCTCCATGGTTGGAGGTGGCCAAACCAAGGCTGATTCCTTTGCTTCTGGCCACCACTCTTGGCGGGATGGCGCTGTCGGAAGGCTGGCCTCTGTCGTCGCCACGACTGGCCTGCACCCTTGGAGGTGGAGCCTTGGCCTCCGCTGCGGCAGGTGTTCTCAACTGCCTCTGGGAACAAGAGCTGGATGGTCGGATGCAGCGAACTAGTGGTCGTGCTCTCCCATCAGGACGGCTCTCCCCGACCGCCGCTTTCGCAGGTGCCGTGTCCTGCACCCTTGCCGCGGCGACGTTGCTGGTCAGCGGTGTGAACTGCCTGGCGGCCGGGTTGTCCCTGCTCGGTCTGTGCAGCTACGTACTTCTCTACACGGCGCTTCTCAAGCCCAGAACCACTCAAAACATCGTGATCGGCGGAGTGGCTGGGGCGATTCCGCCGCTGGTGGGTGCTGCGGCCGCCACCGGTCATGTGGGCCTGAGCGGCTGGTGGCTCTTCGCATTAGTGATGGTCTGGACCCCTGCCCACTTCTGGGCCCTAGCTCTGTTGCTTCGCGACGACTATCGCGCCGTTGGAATTCCCATGTTGCCGGTGGTCAAAGGCCCCGTTGTGACTGCCCGTGCTATCCGCCGTTACGGCTGGGCGACGGCTCTGCTCAGTTTGCTCGGTGTTGTCGCGTTGCCGGAAGGTGGTGTGCTCTACGGCTTGCTGGTAATTCCCTTCAACGGGCGCTTGCTTCAGATGGTGGAGCATCTCGCCCAGGACCCCAGCAGTTCCGAACGCGCCAAAGGGTTGTTCCGCTGGTCGATTCTTTACCTCTTCGGTATTTGTCTGCTGCTGATCCTCAGCCGTCAATCGGATGCAGCACTTTTGGACGCGCAGGTGAGGGGATGGATGCTGATGCTGACGGGCGGGTTCTCAGGGACAGCTGCCTAGATTTTGCGAGTTCGTTTCTGTCGGTAGATGTCTCTGCTGGAGCTGGACCAACTGGAAAAGTCCTACGGGTCCGTTGAGGCTCTGAAGGGACTCAGTTTGTCTGTTCCTTCCGGTTGCCTGTACGGCTTACTCGGCCCGAATGGTGCCGGAAAGACAACGGCCTTGCGCATCCTGGCCACCTTGCTTGCCCCTGATCGCGGCACCGTGACGGTTGGAGGCGTCAATGCCTTGGAGAACCCGCGTGTTGTCCGCCAGCTCATGGGATTCGTGGCTCAGGAGGTGGCGATCGACAAGATTCTGACCGGTCGTGAGCTCCTGGCTTTGCAAGGCGATTTGTACCACCTACGTCGCGCGGAGCGGAACCAAAGGATCGAGACCCTCATCGACCGCCTGTCGATGAACGAATGGATTGATCGCCGCTGTGGCACCTACTCAGGCGGGATGCGTCGTCGGCTGGATCTGGCTGCCGGACTCCTGCACGAGCCTCGATTGCTCGTTCTGGATGAACCCACGGTGGGGCTCGATATTGAAAGTCGTGCCGTGATCTGGGAAGTGCTTCGTGATCTTCGAGATCAGGGAACGACAGTGTTGCTTAGCAGTCATTACCTCGAGGAGGTGGAGGCCCTGGCCGACCGCATGGCGATCATCGATGCCGGTCGCGTGATCGCCGAAGGCTCACCCGACGGCCTCAAGCAAGACCTGGGTGGCGACAGGGTGACCTTGCGAGTGCGTGAATTCAGCGATCAACCGGAGGCCGAGAAGGTGCGCCATCTACTGGAGGGCTTGGACGGCGTCAGGCGGATTGTGGTCAACCGCGCCCAGGGCTACTCGCTCAACCTCGTGGTGGATGGCGAGCACGTGCTGTCAGTACTCAAAACGCAGCTCGCCAGTGCTGATCTCGAGGTGTTCTCCCTGTCCCAGAGCCGTCCAAGCCTCGATGATGTCTACCTGCAGGCGACGGGTCGCACCCTGATGGATGCTGAGCTGGCCGTTGCGGGTCAACGCGATCCCAAGCTCGAGCGTCGTCAGTCGATGCGTTGAAGCACAGCCCTCTGTTGTTCCCGTTTTTGTCTTCTTCATGACCAGTCCAGTCATCGGTGCTCCATCCGCCCAACCCGTCGACCGCTCAGCTTTGTCCGAGTTGGCGCAGGAGACGTCTGCACTGACGCGCCGGTTGTTCCTTCAGTTGCAGCGTCGCCCGTCAACGCTGGTGGCGGGAGTTCTCCAACCGTTGATCTGGTTGGTGTTGTTCGGTGCACTGTTTTCGCGTGCTCCAGAGGGATTGCTTCCCGGTGGCATGAGCTATGGGCGCTTCCTTGGGGCTGGCGTGATTGTGTTTACGGCCTTCAGCGGGGCTCTCAATGCAGGGTTGCCGGTGATGTTCGACCGGGAGTTCGGCTTCCTGAACCGACTGCTGGTGGCTCCTCTGCGCAGTCGAAGCTCGATTGTGCTGGCGTCGGTCATTTTCATCACCACCCTCAGCCTGGTTCAGAGCCTGGCGATCATGCTGATGGCCGCGCTGCTGGGTTACGGCTGGCCTGGAGCTGCGGGTCTGCTGCTGGTGATCATCACCTTGCTGCTGCTGGTATTCGCGGTGACGGCACTCAGCCTCGGCCTTGCGTTTGCGTTGCCTGGTCACATTGAATTGCTTGCGGTGATCTTCGTGGCCAATCTGCCGCTGCTGTTCGCCAGCACTGCGTTGGCACCCCTCAGCTTCATGCCCCCCTGGCTGGGCTGGCTTGCAGCGCTGAATCCCCTTACCTTCGCGATTGAACCCATCCGCGCCGCCTATGCAGGTCCATTGGATCTGTCGTCGGTTCTTTTGGAAGCCCCTTACGGTCCGGTCACCGGAACCACCTGTCTGCTGGTCCTGACGCTATTAACTGCTGCGTTGTTCCTGCTGATTCGCCCTCTGCTCAATCGCAAACTCGCCTGATCCCGTGACTCAGTCTCCGTACCAGCATCAGGATCCACGCCGGATCGACCTGCAGCGTCTGATCGATGAGGCGCAACGGGATGGCGATGCGCAACGTCTGGCGCGTCTCGAGCTGCAGTGGGTCCATCGCTTTGGGGTGGATTCGCTACCGCAGAGCACCACGCTTGAACGCATCGATGATGCCGCTGTTCATCCCGACGTGTCTCCAGCCTTGATGGAAGAAAGCTCCGCTGAGGCGATCGCCGCCGTTGAGCTGGCTTCCTCTGAGACAGCCACCTCTGAGACAGCCACCTCTGAGACAGCCCCGCCCGACCTAGCCACGCAGACCCCAGCCGCTACCACGGATTCGGTCACGGCTGATTTAAAGGCAGTTCCTGCTCCCGAAGAGCAGCGCGTTGACTCGACGGCCAGTCCCTGGTCAGCGCTGGAGCCAGAGCTAGAGCCAGAGCCAGAGCCAGAGCTGGAGACAGAGCCAGAGCCAGCACTGCAGGCCGATCAAGAGCAGCCGACGAGTTCGGACTCAGGGATCAGTCGTTTCACTGCGCTCTTGAAGGATTGTCTTGATGATGTGGGACGGGTCGTTGATCGTGAGGACCGCACCAGTGGCGCATCACCAGCCCCTTCCGCAATCTCTGCTGCTGCACCAGCACCATCCTCCAGGCCCGTTCCAGCCTCAGGCCCCCGTCGTCTACGCCGATGGTTGACTCCCGTCGATGCTGACGATCTGCCCAAGGCGTCTTGAGACTCCATGGCTGGTTTCCTTGATGCGCCCCTTGATCGTGCCCAGCTCAAGCGCGGCTTGATTGTGTCGGTGCAGGCTCCCGAGGGATCGCCCATGCGCCATCCGGATGTGATTGCAGCCATGGCGGAAGCGAGCCTGCGCAATGGGGCCCTGGGTGTTCGCCTGGAGAGTCCGGAACATATCGGTGCCGTTCGGGAACGCTGTCCTGATGCCTTGATCATCGGGCTGTGGAAGCGCACCTGGGCTGGAAGTTCCGTCTACATCACTCCGCGATGGCATGAGATCCAAGCGGTCTGGGCCGCGGGCGCCGACGTGGTGGCCTTAGATGCCACCGATCGCGTGCGCCCGGATGGTGAACGGTTAGAGGATTTGGTGCGTCGCGCTCGATCAGAGCTTGGAGCCCCGTTGATGGCCGATGTCGACACGCTGGCCAATGGGCTGCGCGCGGCTGCGTTGGGTTGTGACTGGGTTGGAACCACGCTGTTCGGCTACACCGAAGCGACAGCAGCCTCGTCTCCACCGGCCTGGGATCTCATTCAGCCCCTGCGTGAGCAGTTGCCATTGACCACCCCCTTGATCTGTGAGGGCGGCATCGCATCGGCTTGCGCAGCTGCTGACGCCATTCAGCGCGGTGCAGATGCAGTGGTGGTGGGAACGGCCATCACCGGCGTGGATCTCCAGGTTGCTGCCTACAGGCAGCGGATGGACGTGCAGACTGGTTGAGTCTCGCGAGACTCAACCCATGCTTCGCCTGATGTCGGCCCCGGCAATGATCGGTGGATTGGTTTTCGCCCTGCCTCTCGCGGTCCTTCCGATGAGCGAACTTCAGGCTTTGAATCGGGAGTTGGGCTACCTCTGCCGCAACCCCCCGCGCGAAGCCTTGACGGTGTGTCGGATTCATGCGCGCCTGGTGAGATCGTTTTGATCCGATCAGGCGCGCGTTGTTGAATCACATCATGCCGGGCATGCCCATGCCTCCCATGCCACCCATGCCACCCATCGGGTCGCCGCCGGGTGCAGCTGCTGCAGCGGGTTCGGGCTTGTCAGCCACCACCACCTCTGTGGTGATCAGCAGCGAAGCGATCGACACCGCGTCCTGTAGGCCCAGGCGAACCACCTTGGCAGCATCCAGGATGCCGGCCTGAAGCAGGTCTTCGTAGGTTCCGGTGAGGGCATTGAAGCCCTGGCCGGTGCGCTGGACCTGTTCCACCACCACATCCCCGTTGGAGCCAGCATTGATGGCGATCTGCTTGAGCGGTGCGCTCAGGGCACGCTTCACGATTTCCACGCCAGTGCGTTGATCACCCTCGAGCTTCGAGGCCACGGCATCGAGAGATCCGGCGAGCTGCAGCAGGGTGGTGCCACCACCCGCAACAATTCCCTCCTCCACTGCGGCGCGCGTGGCATTGAGAGCGTCTTCGATACGCAGTTTGCGGTTCTTCAGCTCCGTTTCGGTGGGAGCGCCCACTTTGATCCCCGCCACGCCGCCGGCCAGTTTGGCGATCCGTTCGGTCAGCTTCTCGCGGTCGTATTCCGATTCGGTGTTCTCCAGCTCGCGACGGATGGAGGCCACACGGTCAGCCACGGCGGCCTGACTGTCTTCGCCCGCCACGATCGTGGTGTTTTCTTTGCTGATGGTGATTCTGCGGGCGCGTCCGAGGTCCTGAAGCGTGACCTTGTCGAGGGTCATGGCCTTGTCTTCGCTGATGACGGTGCCACCGGTCAGGATGGCGATGTCAGCCAGTGCTGCCTTGCGTCGCTCGCCAAATGATGGAGCACGCACAGCGGCCACTTGCAGCACACCACGGTTCTTGTTGACCACCAGGGTGGCCAGGGCTTCACCGTCCACCTCTTCGGCCAGGATCACCAGTGGGGAGCCGGACTGTTGAACCGTCTCGAGCACCGGCACCAGATCGGTGACGGAGCTCACCTTCCGATCGGTCAGCAGCAGCAGTGCGTTGTCGAATTCGCACAGCTGACGGTCACCGTCGGTGACGAAATAGGGAGAGCTGTAGCCGCGGTCGAAGGCCATTCCTTCGGTCACTTCCAGCTCGGTGGCGAGGGACTTTGACTCCTCCACGGTGATCACACCGTCCACGCTTACCCGGTCCATGGCCTCAGCGACCATCCGGCCGACCTCTTCATCGCCACCGGCACTGACCGTGGCGACCTGACGGATGGCATCGCCGCTGACGTCTTGACTGCATTCGGCAAGGCCTGCCACCACATGGGCGACGGCCGCTTCCATGCCGCGACGCAGTTCGATCGGGCTGGCACCCGCCGCTGTGTTGCGCAGGCCCTCTTCGACCATGGCCTGAGCGAGCACGGTCGCCGTGGTGGTTCCGTCGCCAGCCTTGTCCTTGGTCTTGGACGCCACCTGCTGGATCAGCTTGGCCCCGATGTTTTCAAAGGGGTCTTCCAGTTCGATTTCCTTGGCGATCGTGTCGCCGTCGTTAATGATGTCGGGCGCTCCGAAGGACTTCTCAAGCACCACATTGCGACCGCGGGGGCCGATGGTGACGCGCACGGCATCGGCAAGGGCATTCATCCCACGCTCGAGCGACGCGCGGGATTGATCTGAAAAGCTGAGAAGTTTGGCCATAAACAACACTTACCCGATTGCTAATTTCCCATAGCAACAGGTCGCTTGACCCGGTTTTGGAAGTGGGGAAAGCCGAATCAAGCCGCTCTGATCACAGACGGATCGAACCCAGCTCGTTAGCGTTGATCCATGACTGATTCAGGGGTGCTGTTTTTCGGTCTGATGGCCGCTTTGGCGGGCTCCCTGGCCCTCGTCTATGTGCCTCTGAGGATTTTTCTGACGGCCACGGAGCGCAGCCGTCGGTTTCGTCTGTTGCAGCGGATTCGCAAGTTGCGAGATGAGCTGGGACAGCCCCTCGAACGCTGATCACAGCCTCATGATTCAACCCATCACCATGCCGCCATCCACTTGGATCACCTGACCGGTGATGTAAGCGGCGGCGGGATCGGCGGCGAGGAAGCGGACGGTGCCAGCCACCTGTTCGGGTGTGCCGAAGCTTCCGAGTGGAATGGCCGCAAGGATGCCCTCGGCGTTTAGATCCTTGGTCATGTCTGTGGCGATGAAACCGGGCGCCACAGCATTCACAGTGATCCCCCGACTCGCCATTTCCTTGGCTGCACTGCGGGTGAAGCCCACGACCCCTGCTTTGGCGGCGGCGTAGTTCGCCTGACCTGCATTGCCCATGAGACCCACCACAGAGGTGATGTTGATGATCCTTCCGCTCTTTTGCTTGAGCATCGGACGGGTCACAGCGCGCGTGCAGAGGAAGACACCACTCAGGTTGAGGTTGATGACGGACTGCCAGTCAGCGGTTTTCATGCGCATCAGCAGTCCGTCGCGCGTAATTCCGGCGTTGTTCACCAGGACGTCGATGCGGCCACTTCGCTCCAGCACGGCCTTGATCAGCCCATCGACGGCCTCCTCATCAGCCACGTTCGCCTGGAGGGCATAGGCCTTTCCCCCTGAGGCCTCGATCGCCTGCACCACGGCTTCTGCCGCATCAGGGGAACTGGCGTAATTCACCACCACCTCGGCACCGGCTTCGGCCAACGCCAGGGCAACGGCCCTGCCGATGCCCCGGCTGGCTCCAGTGACCAGGGCGATTTGACCTTCAAGGGTGCGAGTGGTGCTCATCCATGGACCTGCGGTCGGTTGATCGTAAGCACCGATCATGTGAGCTCTTAATCCGTCGTGCTGATGCCACTCATGGTTTCCACGGCATCGACGCCATCGCCCAAGATGCCCCGCAGATCCTCCAGCTGCTGCTGACTTCCCATCACCACCAGCATCTGGCCCGGTGCGAGGGTCATCGCACCACTGGGATTAGCTGTCAGGGTGTTGTTCTCACGGATGGCCAGGACCATGGCACCCGTGCGTCGTGCCAGGTCGAGATCTGCAAGGCTGCGATCCGACAGGTGACGCATCATCAAGGGATCTTTGCTGAGGCGGAATTCTTCGATTTCACAATCGGATCCCGCTAGCAGATCAACAAAATCGACCGCCAGAGGGCGCAGGGCCGTGGCGGCCATCATCCGTCCACCTGCCACATAGGGACTCACCACCACACTGGCTCCAGCCAGTTCCAGCTTGGCTGCGGCTTCTTCGCTGTCGGCGCGTGCGATCAGCCGGCAAGTTTTCTCGAGCCCGCGGGCACTGAGGATCACGTAGAGATTGGCGGCGTTGCTGGGGAGAGCAGCCACCAGACTGCGACAACGGCGAAGGCCAGCCTCCAGCAGCGTTTCATCCAGGGTGGCGTCGGCTTGAAGCACCTGCAAGCCGCATTGCTCGGCAGCGGCTTTGCGGGCAGGGTCCAGTTCCACCACGAGCACCGGCACCTGGTCTCGACGCAGTTGCTCGCCGATCTCACGGCCAATCCTGCCGTAACCGCAGAGAATCACATGGTTGTTCATGCGCCGAAGCATCCGGCGAAACCTCAACTCCCGCACTTGACGGAAGTACCCCGATTCTGACAGTCCCAGCACGCGCTGAATCGACAGCTGTACCACCAGCAGGCCGCCAGCAATGATCAGCACGGTGACCAAGCGCCCGGCTTGGGAAAGGGGTTCCACTTCTCCGTAGCCGATGGTGCTGATGGTGATCAGCACCATCCACAGGCAATCACCCCAGTCCCACCCTTCAGTGATGCGGTAACCCAGAGCACCTCCCAGCACCAGAACCGTGAGCGCCAGCACTGGCAGCAACCACGGTTTGGCGATCAAGGCCAGATGGCGCAGCCTGGTGCGATGCCTCGTGGACGCTCCAGGTCGCCTGGGGCTCCGCATCAGAAGCCCAGAGCCTGCATGACATCCGCATCTGAGAGGGAGGAGAGATCTGGGCTCTCCAGTCGCCGGATCACCTCACGTTGCGGGATCTGATCTGCGTTGGCCCCCAGCGTCACCATCGGCAAACCGCAGTAGGTGGCGAGAAGCTGCGTAATCGGGCAACTGCTCAGGACCACATCCGCACAGGCCACGGCGGCCGCTTTCTCCACCACAGGCATGTCAGGTGCCAACAGCTGACTGCGCAGCTGAGGCAGCTTGCTGCGGATGGTGTCAGGCAAAGCAGTCCAGCGCTCCTGGGGCCAATCTCCGGGGAATGCGCCGGGGGCCAGCAGCAGGAGGGGCCCGTCGCCGGAGGGTTGACGCTCGCGGGCCGCATCCATGGCTTTCGCGCTCAGACTCAGACGGAAGGCATCTGCCTGAAGCGTGACCCCCATCGGCGTCAGAAATGCTTGCAGTTCTTGTGGCAGCCAACCGGCGTTGATCTCCGCCTGAGTCGTGCTTGCGAATCCTTCAGTGGCGATCCGCGTGGGAATGTGGCTCATCGACAGGAGCAGATTCACCTGTCGCCCGGTGGCGAAATTCAGACAGGCCTGAAAGTCGGGCTCACGCACGAGACCAAGCAGGTTGGCCCAATCCGCCAGGTTGGGTGCTGCGTTGAAGGGAAAGGGAATCACCTTCTCCACTGCAGGGAGCAGTTTCCAGAGCCCCAGATGGGACGGATCGCAGGCCACTTGGAGACTGGCCTGCAGCTGTTCAGCGGTGGCAGCCAGGGCCGGAAGGCGCTCAAGCTGCTGCTGAAGGCTTCCAGGGCTGAGAGCGAGAACGCGCATGAAGCGGCAGCACAAGTGGTGCGAGCTGATTGTATGGAGGCCGTTTCAGCCTGCCGGGAGCAGGAGTCGCTTGTGC
>MDTA01116147.1_pt1 | contig 12941 bp, 13 predicted proteins | sample 811151 | NCBI WGS metagenome assembly MDTA01 (sample SAMN05326648, study PRJNA326480) | marine metagenome | isolation source: seawater | place: Indian Ocean: South | collected 2010 | reverse complement strand
TTCTATTAATCTTATCTAGTAACTTTAATTTCTTATTATTTGTGTAGGCTCCCTAGACATAATTATATATTACTTTTTAGTTTACTGTCGTCAATTAGATGAAAAATAATCAATAATAAAATTATTATATTTCTTTTTGAACTTTTTTCTTTTCCAAAGGTTCAAGTTATAAATAATTTAGTAAATATGGAAAAAATCAACAAAAATGAAATTTTTTTTCTCTTCGTAATCTTACTTACTTATAGATGAAAGATATAAAGGAGATAGAGAGTTTCAGAGTCAATATTATTCTTTCTTTTAAATAGAAAATACTATAATAGCGATTGAAATTACTATAATTTCAGCTATGTATTCCGATAATTTAAATTTCATATCTATATAAATTTCATAATTTCTGATGTAAATATATATAGAAATCACTTTTTTTGATTTGTATTAAGATAAAGAAATTAAGAAAACCTTGTTAACAAACAGCATAAAGAGAGTGCAATCTATCAGAAAATAGTAGGTTTTAATATTAAATTTGTAATAATCAAAAAATCTTCAATCATGATAAAAAAAGTATTTTTCTTTTCCTTTATTTTCGTTTTTTCAAGTCTTTTTTCTCAAGATTCAACTATTTCCGATACGAACTCATTGTTACTGAAAAAGTTTAATAAATATAAGCTCCTTTATAATGTTAATTGTGTGCAAGATAAAATAACAGACAACCAAGGAAATGGTTTTGAAAATTTATATGGAACAAGAAATTTTAGAACAATTTTACATGGGGTAGCGTATCGAGGGGGAGGAAATAATTACTATCATAGGACAAATAAAAGATCTAATAAGAATCCACTTCCAATAGATGGTTTAAACAATCTACTTAATAATGGATTTTCTACATCTGTATACTTATATGTTGAGAATTTTGAGACAGCTCCTAGTTTTTTAACTAACGAGAATTCGAACGATACATTAAAATATTTTCAATTAGGTGGTAACACCTCTTCAGAACTTGATAGTATATTAATGTTTACTTATAACTCTATCACAAATCATGAATTAGGTCCAGTTTATTTACATTGTTGGAATGGTTGGCATCAATCTGGTTTTGTTTCAGCTGTTTTGTTGAAACAGTTTTGTGGTTTTTCTACAGAAACAGCTCTTCACTATTGGGAGGATTGTGCTGATAATTGGACTAGAGGATATGATAGAATAAGAAATGCTATTAGAGACTTTGAACCTTTAGAAAAATATTCAATATCAGAAGAGATAAGCAATGAAATTTGTCCATGTTATGATGATGAAAGAGCAAATGATAAAATAATTGTTCAGAATAATAATGATGAGTTAAAATCATTAAAAATAACCGTTCTATTTCCTTCTAATATTTCTGATCTACCACCTTCTGTTTCTACTTTTTTGGATGAGTACGCTGCAATGTTAAAAGAAAATTCATATTTAGGAGTAGAGGTCTCTGGACATACTGACTCTAAAGGTTCCAAAGAACATAATTTAGTTTTGTCTGAAAAGAGAGCTCAAAATGTAATGGACTATCTGATTCTGCAAGGAGTAGACTCTTCTCAATTAAGTTTTAAGGGTTATGGTGAAGAAATTTTGACTAATGAATGTAAAGATGATGTTTGGTGTTCTAAAGAGCAACATGCTAAAAACAGAAGAATTGATTTTAACATTACAAATATTTCTTACCAAATTAATTTTAATAAAAATAGTTCTATTATTAGTCCAAAAGATAAGCTTGTTTTAAATGACATCTTATTAATATTAAATTCAGAAGAGAATATGAAGATTGAGATTGGAGGTCATGCTGATAAGGGTACAGGAAATGATTTCTTAAATGATAACATTTCCACTTTAAGAGCAGAAAGAATATATAATTATCTGAAAGAAAATGGACTTGATATGACTAATATTTCTTTTGTAGGATATGGTTCTAGAATAGAAAAATATAAAGATGAAAGAGACAGAAGGATTGAATTTAAGATATTAAGAAATGAATAGAGTATTTTTATTTCTATTCATTTTTTGTAGTTTCTTTTCTATTTCTCAGGAAGTCCATTTTTCTCATGAAGCAGGTTTTTTTGAACATCCATTTTATTTAAAAATTCATGCATCTGATACTAAGGTTTTATACTCATATCAGAATAATATAAATAAGAGAAGTAAGATATATAAAGATTCTATTTTAATAGATAAAACAACAACTATTGCTTTTGGTTTGTTATGTGGAGATTCGGTTGTAAAATTAGGATCTAATACTTATTTTATTGGATTTAAAACTAAATTTAATGTTGTTTCTATTTCTGTCTCTGAGAAAGCTTTATATGATTCTATTACAGGAATTTATGTAGAAGGACCTAATGCTTATTATGATACTACTCTAAAAGTTATGTTAAACTCTAACTATTCAAAAAAAATGGAAAGAGATGTTTATGTGGAAATGTATAATAATTTAGGAGAGAGAATAATAAGTCAAGATGCTGGAATAAGAATATTTGGTGGAATGACTATTTATTACCCTGAAAAATCATTGAGATTTATTGCGAGAGATATTTATGGTAACTCTAGATTTAATGCAAATATTTTTAATTCTGGAGAGAAACCATATAAACAATTTATATTAAGACATTCGGGGAATGATTATTTAAAAACACGATTTAAAGATGTTTTATCTACTACAATAGCTGCAAAATCTAATATAGATGTACAAGCAAACAATCCATCACATTTATTTGTAAATTCAGAATATTGGGGTGTTTATAATATTAGAGAAAAGATAAATGAATTTTATATTGACAATCACTACAATTGCGGTACTGAGGGTGTAGATATGCTTCAAGCTTATAATTTTGTAGAAGAGGGTTCAGGAGAGAAGTATGATCTTTTATTGCAATATGTAGACGAAAATAATTTGAATGATTCAGAACATTATAATCAGATTAAAAAGATGATGGATGTAGAGAACTTTGCAAATTATTGGATACATCAAATTTATTTTGGTAATACAGACGCTAGAGGAAATATTAGATTTTGGAGATCTGATTCATTAAATGGAAAGTTTCGATGGATATTATATGATACGGATTTAGGTTGGGGGAATTATAATAGTAATCTTTTAGAAGATTTTACATCTCCCATAAAAACAAAATGGTATAATCCTACATGGTCTACTTTCTTATTGAGAAGTTTATTAAATAACAAAGATTTTCAATCCTACTTTATTAACCAATTTTCATTTTTACTATCTACTCATCTAAGTACTGATGTTGTACAAGAAGAAATAAATGTACTTGAAAATAAGTATAGACTGGAGATGGAATATCATTATAAACATAGAAAAAAATTTCAAAGAAATCAGGGGAGTATTAACAGATGGCAAAAGGCAGTAGACCAGCTCAATTTCTTTGCTTTAAAAAGAGATAATGTTTTATATAGTCAGTTGAAGCAAAAGTTTGATTTAAACGATAGGTATTTAGTAAGATTAAATATTAGTAATTTTAAAGATGGTAAAGTTTATGTTAACAATAATATAATTCTTTCAGATACTTCAGAACTTTCATTTTATGTGGATTTAAGAGTTCCAATTAAAATTATACCAAATGTTGGTTTCTCTTATTCTGGCTATGAAAAGAGTTTTATTGTCCCTAATTCTAATAAAGAGCTTGATATTAATATTAATTTTATTCCGAATAAGAAATCAGATTTCAATGTTATAATTAATGAAATTGATTATAAAAATGATTGTATAGAGATATTAAACTTGGAAAATAAAGATGTTGACTTAAGTGGTTGGACTATAATAGATAAGAATTCTAATGTTTGTATAATTTCAAAAGGAATTCTTCCTAAAAATAAATTTGCAGTTTTTCATCGGAATGATACAATTGAATATATTGACTCAGTGGTATATTTTAATATTGGGTTTGGTATTTCCTCTGTTTCAGAAAAACTGGCATTATATGATAGAAAAGGAAATTTTGTAGATAGTGTTTCTTACACTATTTCGGAACGGAAAACTAGTTATATAAGAAATATACCATTTGATAGTATTTATAATGAGAAATTTCATTGGGAAAATACTATAAATGAAAGTATAGGATTACACAACGAACCTTATTTAGTAATACTTGATCAGTTAGAAACAAAAAGATATATTAGGAATATTCTAATAATATCTCTTATTTCAATACTTGTAATTATTCTTTTAGTATTTATTTATAGAAAGAAATCTACTTAATAATTGTAATAATAGCAGATTTTCCAACTTCAAGTTGAGTAATTATTGGGTATTTAGTTCTTGAGTCTACTAATTCAATTCTGCTGGTGTTTGGGGGATTCTCACCAACATTGATAGCTTCAATTTTTATTTTGTTTTCTCCAATTTTAAGGTTGTGTTTTATTTTTTTTCTTTTTTTTCTTGTTATATAGTCTGATAAAATAGTTTTATCATTAATAGAAAGATTAATTTTATCTCCATCCTCAGTGTTAGCGTCCCAGATATAGATTGTTAATTTATCAGAATTCCACTGAATATACATGTCATCTCCTTCTTTAAGTACTTTTGTACTAAGGATCTCATTATTTGTTCGTTTCTTGTTATATTTTTCAATTTTCTTTTCTACTTTTTTTGTGATTTTTTCTAATCTCTCTTTTTCCATTAAAACTATATCTCCATAAGCGCAAGTATCTCCATTAGTAAACAATCCTACAAAAGTACCTTCATATCTTTTAAGTTGAAATTTACCTTTTTCTTTTACTTCCATGTTAATATAGCAGAAGGTATTAAGATCTGCCTCAGATTTAGTAGATAGCACCTGAGTTTCTTTTAATTTATAGGTTTTAGTATTTCTATTATAAATTCCACTAATATCAGATTTAGTTTCGTTTTTACCTGCTTTATCTGTGATGGAAAAACCGTTTACTATACCTTTTTCTTGTGTTAAATTTATTTCATAAGCTATTGGTTTTCCATTTTTAATACTAATTATTCCACTATAGATGTTTTCTTGAATATTTTGAGAAAAAAGGGAAAATGAAATTAGTATGAATAAAATAGATGAAAAGCTTTTCATAATTCAAAACTAATAAAAAAAATATTATATTTGTTGAATATTAACCAACACTAAAAAAATATGAAAAAAATTATATTATTATTTATGACCTTTTTTACTTTTACCACAGTAACTTTTGCTTCATTCCCTGTAGTTGAGACTGAATCTACTGAGTTCGTATCGAGTAATCAAGCGGAAAGTAAGGCCCCAGACTCTAAAATGATAGGAATTTTATTAGGAGTTTTTCTTGGGATTTTTGGAGTGTTGATTGCTTATTTAATGGATGATGATGAAATGGTTAGGGGTGCGTGGAGAGGATTTTTATGGGCCATTGCAATTTATGTGTTAATTTGGATTTTAGCAATTGCCGTTTTTGCAGGTACTGTTGCTGTTACAGCATAATTTTTAAATGATTTGTTTTTTTAAAAAAACCACTCATCTGAGTGGTTTTTTTTATGATTAATTCGCATAATTACATTTCTTAAAATTTTCAGAACTTATCATTAAAAATATTTGACTTTTCTATTTAACAGACTCAATTAATTTATTAAGTTTTAAATGTAATTCATTTGGTTTTTTAATAACAATCTTATTAATATCTTCTCCATCAAAGCCTATTGTTTTGTCTAAGCTATTATATGTAAATTCTTCAATTTCACCGTTGTTGTAATATACAATTAACTTTCTTCTTTTAACTAAGTTTTTAGACTCAACACATTTACAAGCATCATAAAGATCCAATATAAGATATTGATATTTGTTTATGTTTACAGTAACATCTTTAAAAACAATGTTTTTGGTTTTATTTATGATTTTACTATTATAATAATCAAATTCAAAGTGAATTTTACCGGCTACCATATGACATATTGTGTCATATGTTTGAGAGTAACAATATCCTGTTACAAATAAACAAATAACTATTAATTTTAATTTTTTCATTTTTTTAGTTTTAAAAGTTGTACAATTTGTTAATTGAATTGATGAAATAAAACTAGATTGGAAAGTGGCTAAATAATTTACTTACTTCTTTCATTATAAATATAATTTATGGATTGTAAGTAAAATTTTAGTCTATATGTATTATTTTTTAGTTTTTATATTTACGAATCAATTTATATTTAGTTACGCAATATTTAATTTATGTTAAATAAATCTTTTAAGTATTATATTATTCTAATACTTTTTATTTAGAAATATTTGTCGTTTTTTTTGAATATAAAAATATGCTTAGATCATGGAGTGTTTTATATAATAGTTTTCTAAATAATCGATTCTAAAGAAATTCCATTAAAATTTCCAGAACTCATCATTAATAAATTACTATTTTTCCAGTCTAAAGATTTTAAATAGTCTTCTAAAGCATTAGAATCTGTAAAGACTAACAAATCCTCTCTTCCAAAAGATGAATGTACTTGTTTTTTTGTAATGGGTCTTAATTTTTTATGAGTAATAGCTGCCGGGCTAAAATAAACAATGGCAGTATCTGCTCCATCCATACTTCCCTTATATTGGTCTAGAAATTCTTCATTTAAACTACTAAAAGTATGCAGCTCTATACAAGCTACAAGTTTTCTGTCGAAAAATTGTTTTTTCATGGCTGATGTGGTTGCTTTTAACTTCGAAGGTGAATGTGCAAAATCTTTATAGATTGCAGATGAATAGTGTTTTTTTACAAGTTACAATCTTTTACTCGCCCCCTTAAAGGTAGATATTTTATCTAAGAAATTTTCTTCTGAAACACCTAGTTCTTTACATACTAACATAGCGGCATGCATATTTTGTAGATTGTGATTTCCAAAAATTAATAACTCAGTATTCTTTATGATAGTGGTACCATTTTTAATTTCATGTTCTAAAGTGGAGTATGGAATTAATTTACATTTTGTAGGTTCGTTTACAAGTTTATTTAACTCCATATCTTCCGAACAATAAATTAGTGTCTCTGAGATCATATCCTTAAAAATACGAAATTGATTAACATACACATCATAAGTTGGAAAGACATTTATATGATCCCAAGCAATTCCACTTATTACAGCAATATTTGGTGAGTATAAATGAAATTTTGGTCTTCTGTCAATAGGTGAACTTAAATATTCATCTCCTTCTAAAATAATTATAGTAGCATCATGTGTAAGTTTCACCATAGTTTCAAATCCTTCAAGTTGTGCTCCAACCAAATAATCACAATCTATTTTTAGATTTTGAAGCACATGTAAAATCATTGCAGTAATAGAAGTTTTTCCATGGCTTCCTCCGATTACTACTCTTATTTTATTTTTGGATTGTTCGTAAATATATTCTGGATATGAATAAATAGGAATTCCTAGTTCTTTCGCTTTTAGAAGTTCAGGATTGTTTTTCTGCGCGTGCATACCTAAAATTATTGCATCTAATTCAGGAGTGATGTTGTCAGGAAACCATCCAATTTCTTTAGGCAATAACCCATGCTTTTCTAGCCTTTCTTTGCTAGGACTAAAAATAGCATCGTCAGATCCAGAAACGGAATATCCTTTCTGGTTTAACGCAAGTGCTATATTATGCATTGCGCTTCCTCCAATTGCAATTAAATGTATCTTCATGTACAAATAAATCTGAATCTAAATTACTACTAAAATTCATTTCTTATTTTTGTACTATAAAAAATTACTAACATGCAATTGTACACAATAGATACAGGATTTTTTAAATTAGATGGAGGAGCTATGTTTGGTGTTGTTCCAAAAGTGTTATGGAGTAGAACTAATCCTGCAGATGAAAACAATTTGTGTCCTTGGGCTATGAGGTCTTTATTAATTGAAGATGAGGATAAACTTATTTTAATTGATAATGGAATAGGAGACAAACAAGACGATAAATTCTTGAGGCATTATTACTTACATGGAGATGTAAATTTGAAATCTTCATTAGATAAACATGGTTTCTCGGTAGATGATATTACAGATGTATTCTTGACTCATTTACATTTCGATCATTGTGGAGGTAGTGTTATTTGGAATAAAGATAGATCTAATTTTGAGATGGCTTTTAAGAATGCAAAATATTGGACAAATAAAGATCATTGGAAATGGGCTACAGATCCGAACTCTAGAGAAAAGGCCTCCTTTTTAAAAGAAAATATTCTTCCAATTCAGCAGATGGGTTATCTTAATTTTGTAGAAAGTGAAAAGAATATTTTTAATAATTTTGATGCTTTATTTGTAAATGGTCATACAGAAGCTCAAATGATTCCTCATATTAAGTATAAGGATAAAACTATTGTTTTTGCGGCGGATTTACTTCCGAGCACAGGTCATATCCCTTTGCCTTATGTTATGGGTTATGATACCAAGCCATTAATTACTCTAACAGAAAAAGAAAAATTCTTGAATGAGGCGGCCGATAGAGAATACATTATATTTTTGCAACATGACAACTATAGCGAGTGCTGTACAGTTCAACAAACTGAAAAAGGAGTTAGACTAAAAGACACCTTCTCGTTATCTGAAATTTTATAAAATGAGAAATATTTTTACAGAGCATCCAAATGACGTTGGAGAAAATTATTTACAACATATGAGACACGCATTAGGTTTTTGTTTGTTGTTACTCTCCTTAAGTTTTAAAGCTTTAGTGCATGCCATTTTTCCTTTTTTGTATAAAACAGCTGTGTCTGATAGAATTTTAAAACTTAGTGAGGGAATGCAAAAAAGGAAAAATCAAGCTAAAGAAGAGAATTAAATACTTCCCAACTACTATCAAAGTTAGTTGTATCGTCTATTTCTTTTTTTTCCTTTTTATTTCTATATAAATTTATTTTTATTCCATTTTTTTGAGTTATAGAAATAACTTCAAAATCATTTATATCCGAACCTTTAGGAAGATTTTTCTGATATCCAATTTTTTCTAATGACGAAATTCTATTATTGCTCATTAATGTTGTTTGTGCATCAAATGTATAAAATCTTTATTGAATACGCTATTTTTAACAAAATGTTGTTTTAAAATGTAGTATTTTTGCGGAGTTGATGATTAAAGAAAAAAGATATAATGATTTTAGTTCTTTTGTGAGAAAGAAGTTTAATGGTAGGGTTCAAAAAGTCTCTATTGATGCAGGTTTTACCTGTCCGAATAAGGACGGAACAAAAGGTGTTGGAGGTTGCACTTATTGTAATAACAATACATTTAATCCTGATTATTGTAAACCGATAAAACCAATAAATGTTCAGATTGATGAGGGAATAGAATTTTTTTCAAAGAAATATAAGGTTCAGAGATATTTGGCCTATTTTCAGGCTTTCACTAATACCTACGCACCCTTAAAGGATTTAATAAACATGTATGAAGAGGCTATATCACACCCAGATATTATTGGATTAGTTATAGCTACTCGACCAGACTGTATAAAAGATGAGGTTTTAGATTATTTAGAGGAATTAGCAAAAAGAGGATATTTTATAAAATTAGAGTTTGGTTTAGAGTCCACTAAGAATGAGACCCTTGAAGTTATTAACAGATGTCAAACGCATGAAGAAGCAATTGATGCTTTTAATAGGGCGAAAAATAGAGGTTTGCACTTAGGTGGTCATCTGATTTTGGGTCTTCCAGGAGAAACAAAAGATGATATGTTGGACCATGCGAGAAAAGTATCCAAATTACCAATTAAAACATTAAAAATCCATCATCTACAAATTGTAAAACACACAATGATGGCTATTCAGTTTAAGAGAACACCAGAAATGTTTACTTTTATGGAATTAGATGAGTATATTGATTTAATAGTTGATTTTTTAGAGATTCTAAATCCTGATATTATTGTGGAACGATTTTTCAGTGAGTCTCCTAATCGTATGTTGATTCACCCAAAATATGGATTAAAGAATTTTGAAGTGAAACATTTAGTGGAAAAAAGATTAGAAGAGAGAGATGCAATGCAAGGAAGATTGTTTCATATTTCTAATTAGTTTTTCTTCTGCTTGAAAGAACTAATAATTATATTTGTAATCTCAAAAAATATATTATGTCAGAAGATAAGAAAATAATTTTCTCAATGGTTGGACTTTCTAAGTCCTTTAACAACAATAACAAACAAGTTTTAAAAGATATTTATCTTTCTTTTTTCTATGGCGCAAAAATTGGAATTATTGGATTAAATGGTTCAGGTAAATCTACTCTTTTAAAGATAATAGCGGGTGTAGAAAAATCGTATCAAGGTAATATTCACTTTAAGGGAGAACATTCTATAGGATATTTAGAACAAGAACCTCAATTAGATCCATCAAGAACCGTTATGGACATTGTAAAAGAAGGAGTTAAAGAGCAAGTAGATCTTTTAGAGCAGTATAATAAAATTAATGATTTATTTGGCCTCCCAGAATATTATGAGGATATAGATAAAATGGAAGATCTAATGAAAAAACAGGGTGATTTACAGGATAAGATAGATGCTTGTAATGCTTGGGATTTAGAAACAAAATTAAATATTGCAATGGATGCTCTTAGATGCCCTCCATCGGATTCAAGAGTAGATTATTTATCAGGCGGAGAGAAAAGAAGAGTTGCACTTTGTAGACTATTACTTCAAGAACCAGATATTTTACTTTTAGATGAGCCAACAAATCATTTAGATGCTGAGTCCGTATTATGGTTAGAACAACATCTTCAGCAATATAAAGGAACAGTCATTGCTATCACACATGATAGATATTTCTTAGATAATGTAGCGGGTTGGATTTTAGAGTTAGATAGAGGTGAGGGGATTCCCTGGCAAGGTAATTATTCTTCTTGGTTAGATCAAAAATCAAAACGATTAGAACAAGAAGAAAAACAAGCTTCCAAAAGGAGAAAAACCCTTGAACGAGAGTTGGAGTGGGTAAGAATGACTCCCAAGGGTAGGCAAGCCAAATCAAAAGCCAGATTAAGTAATTATGAAAACTTATTATCTGAAAAAGCAAAAGAAAAAGAAGAAAAATTAGAGCTGTATATTCCTCCTGGTCCAAGGTTAGGAAATAATGTAATTGATGCGGAAGGAGTAAGTAAATCTTTTGGAGATAAGTTATTATATGAAGATTTAAATTTTAAACTTCCTCCCGCAGGAATTGTTGGTGTTATTGGGCCTAACGGGGCGGGTAAAACTACTTTATTCCGAATGATAATGGGTCAAGAGAATCCAGATAATGGATCTTTTAGAGTTGGAGAAACCGTAAAAATTGCGTATGTAGATCAACAACATGCTGAGATTGATGAAAACAATACAATTTGGGAGCAAATTACTGATGGGCAAGAATTAGTCGAGGTAGCTGGTAGACAGATGAATTCGAGAGCATATGTGGCAAAATTTAATTTTAGTGGGTCTGATCAAAATAAAAAAGTAGGTGTTCTATCTGGCGGAGAAAGAAATAGATTACACCTTGCTATGACTTTAAGACAGGAGGCTAATGTGTTATTACTTGATGAGCCAACAAATGATTTAGATGTAAATACACTCCGATCTTTAGAGGAGGGTCTAGAAAATTTTGGAGGATGTGCAGTTATTATATCTCACGACCGATGGTTTTTAGATAGAGTTTGTACTCATATTTTAGCTTTTGAAGGAGATTCTCAAGTATATTATTTTGAAGGAGGTTATACTGAATATGAAGAAAATAAAAAGAGAAGATTAGGTAATGTTACTCCTACAAGAATAAAATATAAAAAACTAATTAGAAATTAACTATTCCCCCTGTTTCTTAGTAAAAGAACTCCTAAAATTATATATAAAAAATTAGGAATCCAAACAGCTATCCATGGTTGAAGATCTCCATTTGTTGATAAAGTAGAAGAAAACTGAAAGAATAAAATATAAGAAAATGCGATCAATAGTCCAAGACCAAGATTTATTCCTATTCCTCCCTTTACTTTTTTACTTGAAAATGAGACCGCTATTACACTTAAAATAATAATAGCAAAAGGAAATGCAATTCTTTTGTGTTTTTCAATCTTATAATACTTTGCTTTTCCAGAGCTTAATTGAGTTTCCGTATAAATGTTTTCATTAAGTTCTTTAAATTTCATTGTTTCAGCTAGATTGGTCTGTACAGTAAAGTCGTTCGGAATAATAAGTAATGAGGTATCTTTTTGTTTTCCAGTTTCTAATCTTTCCCCCTCTTCTAAAAAAGTTCTAATTTCATATTTGTTTATAGTCCAATCCTCTGTTTCTTTATTCCATTGTATATAGTTAGCTCTTAATTTGTTTTTTAGAATTCCGTTTTCAAAGTTTTCAATAGAGAATTTATACCCAATATTTCTTCTTTTGTTATACCCTTCTAGATAGATGTATTGATTTTTAGTTGTCTGAAAATGAATATTTTTTCTTAAATCTATTCTTTGAGATTTTAAATATTTATTTTCGAAATCAATTCTATTTTTGTTAGAATTAGGTATGATGTAACTTGCCAATAAAAATGAAAGAAGCGATAAAAAAATAGAGGAAATTAAAAACGGTCTTAGAAATCTTTTGAAACTCATTCCACTATTATATATCGCTATTATCTCAGAGTTATTAGCCATTTTACTTGTAAAAAAAACAACGGATATAAAAATAAATAAAGGTGAAAATAGATTTGCAAAGTACGGTATAAAGTGTATGTAATATTCTGATATTATAGTTATAAAACTTAAGTTATGTTGCATGAAATCATCTATTTTTTCAGATATATCTATTATAATTACAACAAATAATAGTAATATAAGACAGTAGAAGAAGGTTCCTAAAAACTTTCTTATAATATATCTGTCAATTTTATTCATTTATAAACGTATGTCTAATTTCTTTACCATTTGATTTTTCCAACTAGTAAATGTTCCTTCTTTAATTTTGATTCTTGCTCGTTCCATTAACCATAAATAAAAACGGATATTGTGTAG
>MDTA01071129.1_pt1 | contig 12942 bp, 11 predicted proteins | sample 811151 | NCBI WGS metagenome assembly MDTA01 (sample SAMN05326648, study PRJNA326480) | marine metagenome | isolation source: seawater | place: Indian Ocean: South | collected 2010 | reverse complement strand
TATTTAGTAAAAAAATTTGCAGTGCCTATAATAACTTTAGTTTTCAGAAAATTATTTTTTTAATTATTCTTTTTAATTTAGTGTTTCCTGGATCATATTCTATTAACAGGGGTGATTTTTTTTGAATATGCTTCCATTGTTCCTCACTAAAGTTTGATAGTTGATCAATTTTTTTAAATATTTTATTTTCGTCATTACCTGCTAACCAGTGTTCGCCTTCTTTTTCTGAAGTAAACATATTTAAATAATTTCCGCCCAAAAAGTAAAAAGGATCTAAAAAAAATACTTTTTTTCCTCTAGCGAGTAACTCAAGACCTAATGAAGAATAAGTTGTGACAATTATCTTTGATTTTTCTGCTAAGTTATATGAGTCTATATCTTCTGTAAAAAATTTATTATTAATCGATTTAAAAAATTTTAATTCAAGATTTTTGTAATTATATTTTTTTTTATCTTCTCTATTGCTTGCTAAAGCAATTGCTAATTTCTTATTATTTGATGAACAATATTTTGAAATAACTTTGGTTAAATACCATATTGCTGAGTCCGAGTTGTACATCATCTTCGGGTTATAAACGCCAAAAAAATTATAAATATTTGGTCTGAATTGAGATATAAGCATTATATCATATTCTTCTATAGAATTATTATTTACTATTTTCTCATTATTTTTAATTGATCCTGTCTCTATAAACTGAGTTTTTATAAAATCTAAATTTTTTTCAAATATTTTATGTTTTATTAAGTAATAATCTATTTTTGAATTAGAATCCTTGTGGAGAATGATATGTTTTTTTAATTTTTCTTTATTTATTAATTCATGGTCTGCGAATTGGTAAACTATTCTCGTTAGACCTTCTACTTCTAAATTAAAAATACTTTTTTTAAAGTCATGAGCAATTAAAATTTTACAATTAAATTTTATAATTAATTCTTTATAGTATTGTTGAATAATTTTATCTTTATTAAATTTTAAATTTATAATTTTTTTAATTATAGCAACCAACATACAAAAAAGATAAATTTGTTTGGTAATTGTAAGTGAGCTACAAATTGATGATAAATCTAATTTAGACGCTCCATCATCTAAAATCAAAACGTCATATTTTCGATTATCATAAAAAATTATTTTTTTTTGGAATAAGAGTTTAAAATAACTCTTTATTTGATTGAGCATAATATTAAATTTTAATTATGAGTATAATTTTTTAAAAATCTCTAAATTATCTTCTTTTTTAATTTGTTTAAATTTAGAAGAGGCCCAGTCTAATAATACTGAAGCTGTTAAAATATTTTCAGGTATATGTATCCCATTGACTTCCAAGCCTCTAACAAGCCACTCAATGCAATTCATATCTTCAATTTCTACAGATCTTTTTTTTCTAAAATTTAAAATATAATCTGCACTTTCTGCCTTTTGAGACCAACCCCTTGAGCTTTTTTCTTTCACGATTATTTTATCTGTTAACAATGCTGGTTTAGAATAAAAATCAATCGCTTTATCAACGTCAGAAATATTTAAATCAAAAAAAATACAGTTACAATTACTGAAATTATATTCCTCACTTCTATGAATTTTCGAACCTAGTAAAGAGAGATCAATTATACCATGTCTTTTAAAATATACACATGCGTGATATGGCTGTTCTGCTTTGATCAAAATAATTAATTGATTTTTATAATTATTATCTTGATTATCTTTAATATTTTTTTCTAAGTATTTTTTTACAATACTCTCATTTACGATATTATCATTTTTGAAAATATTTTTGTTTAATTTATTTTCTATAATTAATTTTTCAGCTTTTTTTGTGAAAATTATTTTATTTTCTAACTCAGTATTTTCAACTTTTAAATCAGCTTTATTTTTTGAGATAAATCCTACTGTCTCTCCAATCTGAACTCTTGATCCCTTTTCTGACTTTATTTTTAAATATCCTGTTTCTTCTGCAAAAATTTCTTCAACAACCTTTGATGTTTCTACCGAAAACAAATGTTCACCTTTTTTAACAAGATCATTATTTTTGAATTTCCACTCGGCAATAAATACTTCTGTATCATTAGAGTTTGATTGAGGTATACAAATATTAAACATTATTTAAAGATTTATTAAATATATCAAAAAACTTTTCTTTATTAACTAAAAACTTATTCTCTTGATCAATAGAAGCTGGAATGACTCCTTCATTAGAAGTTATTCTTTGAAACTTTTTATTTGCACATTCTTTATCCTCTGATAGTTTTGATATAATTTCTGAACTAAAACCATATTTTCCGTCTGACTCTTCAACAATAAAAATAGTATCATTTTTTTGTATATTATCTTTGAGATCATTATAGTTTAGTGGACTAATTTTTGACAAAACAATTATCTTTAAAGAAATCTCAGTTTCTAAATAATAATTAAAAACATAATCTAAAATTAATTCAGTTAAACCACCGTAACAAATAACAGCTGCTTTATCCTCTTTAAAATTTGTTAGAGATAAAGAAGTTAAAAAATTTTTTATGTCAGATTGAATTTTGAATTTACTAAATTTCTGACTTTTTAAATCTTCAAGTACAAAATTATATTGGGTTTTATTTTCAATGACTAAACTTGGACCAAAATGTTTTAAAGCATCTTTGTAAATATGTTGTATTGGAAAAATAGTATTTAAAGCATAAACATTTAATCCATGAACTCCTAAAAAAAATTTTTCTAAACTTTGAGAGTGCGTTGGACCGTATCCCCTTCTTCCACCCATAGGTGTACGTATTAAGACTGGGTTAGTAATTCCCTTATTATACATTTCATGAAATTTACTTAAATTATTTACAATTTGATCAAAGGTTAATGTTAAAAAATCTCCAAACATTATTTCTACGATAGGTTTGAAACCTTTCATTGACATTCCAGATGCTAAGCCAACTATGCTTGCTTCACTTATTGGAGTAGAAAAAACCTGATTTTTGTAATTTGTTTTCAAACCTTTAGAAATCTTAAATGCGCCACCATAAGGGTCATCTATATCTTCGCCTAAAAAAAATATTTTTTTATCTTTTTTAAGAATATTATTAAAGAAAAAATTTATTTTCTCACCAAACCTTTTGCCTTTAAAATTTTTAAATAAATTTTCATCATTTAAATATTTTGTCTTATTTTCTTGATCTGAAAAATTTGTTTTATGATTTTGAGCAATATTTAATTCATGTTTATTTAAAACTTCATCAAATATTTTATCAATTTTTAATTGGCATTGTTTTTTGATATTTCTCAATGATACTTTTTTTATTTTTTTTTCTAATTTTTTTATAGGATCAAGCCTATTAAGTTTTGATAACTCATTTTGAGTTCTTGTATCATCACCCTTACTGTGAGGTCCAAGTCTAGTTGATTTTAATACTAAAACATTAGGACGATTGCTTCTTACCTCACTTACTAATTTTTTACTTTTACTATAAATATTGTGAGCATCTTGATACTTTAATACAGTAGTTTTTATGGCAAAGGACTTACAAATATTTTCAACAGAATTTGATAGTGTTAATTTTGTTTTAGTCGTTTGTGCAATTCCGTTATCCTCAACTACAAGAAGAACAGGTAGTTTTAAAATTGATATTAAATTAAGTGTTTCAAAAATAACTCCTTCTCCAAAACTACCATCTCCAATAAAAAGACAAATAATCTGTTTTTCTTTGTTTTTTTTATTTGCAAGTGCAAGACCAGCAGCCATGGGTGCATTACCACCTAATATTCCATTTGAATAAAAAATTTTTTTGTAGAATAGATGTTGGCTTCCACCAATTCCTCCACATACTCCTCTTTTATCTCCTAAAATTTCATAGAGAAGACCATGAAAGTTTTTGGTGTGTTTTAAAAAATGTCCATGACATCTATGATTGCTTAGAACAATATCATTTTTATTTAGTGCATTAATAACTCCAACCGCATTATTTTCTTGACCAATACAAGTATGCGTTGTTCCTTTAATTTTTCCTTTAGAAAATAGCTCAATTAATTTTTTTTCAAAAAATCTAATTTCTAAACATTCTTTATATAAGTTTTGAATTTTATTTTTCATTTTTTTTTATAAAATTTAATAAATCTTTATACGATCTAAAAATATTTAAAGTTTTTTGAGAGTTTATTCTCATATTAATATTAAACACTTTTTTAATTTTTGTAGATAAAATTACAATATCTAAAGAATCTAATACGCCATTTGAAAGTAAATCTACTTTCTTAATCTTATCAAATTCTCTTTTTGACATTTTTTCTAAAAAGAATTTTTTTAAAAAAATTTCTGGTTTCACAAACTAATTAATAAAAATTTTATTGTCGGAATAATATTTTTTGCACATAAAATCTACACAGTTTTTCATATCTAAATGGGAAATGTTTGTGAGGTATTTTTCACTTCCAACTTGATTAATAAGATTATTCTTTTTAATATATCTATCAATTTTTTTTGTGTTAGAAATATATTTTGAACTTTGAATTTTACCTTTCCTTGCAAAAATTGAATATTTTCTGCCGATATATTTTTGTCCTGAAAAAACTCTAGTTTGTATTAATTTATTCTCCCGGTAAAAAGCTCCAGTAATTTGTTCAACGAAATGTATAACTGTATTTCCAAGATTAAATGGTCTACCGAAATGTAGTAACGATGTTTGCTTGTTATACAATCTATAAAAAATGGACTCAAAGCCAAAAGCAGACTTTCCAATTTTTTCTACGATTTTTTTATTTTTTCCTACTGCAATTACAGAGAATACAGGATGTTCAGATCTTCGATATTTTAAATTTTTTAACGCCCATTTTGTTAAGAATCCTAAATTAGATTTAGTTTTTTTTACATTAAAAATTCCCTTATTAATAAAGCTAAATGCAGGAACCACAACAGTCTTTTTTTCCTTTAATAGTTGTGAGAATAGAATTCTGCATATTAAATCAGGACTGACATTATAATAATAAATAAACCCTCTTAAATCTGATGTTAAATATACATAATCAAAATTTTTTAAATATTTTTTGATAAAAAATTTTATTTCTTTTTTTAATTTTTCTTTATTTAGTTTTAACATTTAGAACACTTAGTATCGAATTACAGATGTAATTAATTTGATTTTTTGTTAAGCCAATATGCAAAGGTAAAGAAAAAGAATTATTAAAAAAACTTTCGGTATTTTTAAACTCTTTCAAACGAATTTTGTATTTTTTTTTATAATACTTAAATCTATACGTAGGCGTATAATGTTTTTGTAATTGGATTTTATATTTTTTTTTTAAATTAAAATAGAATTTTTTAGGACCAACTTTTAGTTTTTTAAAGTCAATGGTAAGAGGATATATGTGATAAGCTGACTTTGATTTTTTTTCATTCTTTATAAAATTTAAAAAAGGGAACCTAGAAAATTTTTTATCATATATTTTTGCTAGATAATTTCTTTTAGAAATAATTTTTTTTATTCTTCTTATTTGGCTTAAACCTAGTGCGCAGTTTATATCTGACAATCTAAAGTTATAACCTATATTTTCTAACTTATACTCCCATGGATCTCTAATTTTTTTACCTAATTCGAATCCATGTTCAGCAAAAGATTTAGCTTTAAGAAACGTTTTTTTATCATTTGTTAATAAAGCTCCACCTTCTCCAGTTGTGATATTTTTAACTGCATGAAAGCTTTGAATAATGAAATCTGCATATTTAAGTGCATAACTATAAGAACCTCTATAGCTTGCCCATAAAGCATGGCAATTGTCGTTTATCAATTTTAATTGAAATTTTTTTGACAAATTTTTTAATAGTTTCCAGTTAGATGGTTTTCCAGCATAATCGGTTACCATTATTGCCTTAACATTTTTTCCTTTTTTTTTTAAATATTTGATTTTTTTTTCTACTTTATCTAAATCAATACTCAAATTTGACTTATCTATATCAACAAAAACTGAGTTTGCTCCACAATGTTCAACACTATTTGCGCCTGATACAAAAGTCAGAGGTGACATCAAAATATAATCTTTTTTTCCAAAATTTAATGCTTTAGCTAAGATTATTTTAGCGGCAGTTCCGCTTGATACAACAACACAATATTTACAATTAAAATATTTTTTAAGTTTTTTTTCAAAGGCTTCATTGAAATTACCTTTTGTTATTTTATCACTTTTTAAAGAATGAATTACGTTATTAATGTCACTTTTAGTGATGAACTGTTTATTGTAATAAATCATTGTTATAGAAAGCTCTGTCTATTTTTAAATTTTTGTTATATCTAAATTTTTTTATCAACTTTATTTCGGTTGGTATCATAAAATTTGGTAAAATATTTTTCAAATTTGAATTTAAGCTTAAATTTTTAAATTTTTTATTATCAGTAATTAAGACAATTTTTTTGAATGGATATTTTTTTATTTTTTTAAGAACAATAATACAGTTATTTATTTTAAATTTTTTTATAATCTTATTTTCAATTTCTTCAATTTCTATTCGATACCCCATAAATTTTATTTGATTATCAACTCTACCTAAAATTTTAAAGTTACCATTTTTATTTTTTTTCACTAGATCTCCAGTTTTATAACCTCTAAATTTTCCTGCTTTATAAAAAGATTTTTTTGTAATTTTTGGACTGTTTATATATCCTGCAGAAATTGTAGGTCCCTCTAAAAAAAGTTCACCTTTATTTTTATTTTTTTTTGAGTCAAAAATCTTATAATTAAAATATTTATTTATTTTTCCTACATATATATTTTCATTTTTGTTCATCAAATCTCTCTTTGAAATTTTATGAGCTGAGCAAATGCAAGTACATTCTGTAGGTCCAGAAACATTATAAATTTCTTTTTTAGAGATAAATTTAAAAATTTTTTTTATTGATTTTATCGGAAATCTTTCACCGCCAAATATAAATCGTTTTATTTTACAATTTTTAAAAATCTTGATTGAATTTGTTTTTAATAATAGATCTAAAAAAGAAGGTACGCTAAACCAATTTGTGCACCCAAATTCATTTAGTTTTTTAATTAATGTTTTACCATTAAAAAATTCATGCTTATTAATTAATATCATTGGATGCCCGTTGAAAATCGAACCATATATATCAAATACTGAGTTATCAAAATGAAGTGGATTAATATTTGAAAATACTTCTTTATTTTTAAGTTTAAAATAATTGTTTACCCAATTTATTAAAAAAAATAAATTATAGTGAGAGATTTTAACTCCTTTAGGTTTACCTGTAGATCCTGATGTAAACATAACGTAAGCTAAATAAGATTTATTTTTAATTTTAATAATATTGTCGTCTAAGTTATTAATTAAATTTAACCTTTCATTTGAAAAGAACAAATTTTTTTTTGAATTATATTTTTTTGTAAAAGTCAAAATTTTTTTTGGATTGAGTTGTTTGATTTGATCCTCCACCCGCTGTTTAGCAGAAAATAATTCTATAAAACTATAACCTATGCCACCTTTTAAACATGCAATAATACAACTTAAAGAAAAAATATTTTTTGTCGACTCAATGGCTAAAATATCCTTTTCATTTACATTATTTTTTCTTAAATAATTTAAAATTTTATTTGATAAACTATTGACCTCATGAAATGTCAAAAATTCATTATTATTTAAAATTAAACATGGATTATAGTTTTCTTTAGCAATCTGTTGAAATAAAAAACCTAAACTTTTTATCTTCATATTTTAATTTAAGGATCTTATTATTTTCAATTTTTCTAACTTATTGGCTATTTGAGACAAATAATGAAAATCTTTTTTTAGATACATTGAAATATCTATTAAGTCGTTTTTTCCATTAGAATAAGCCACTAAATCTAAGATTGTTTTTGTATCTTTTTTTAATGGTCGATTAAAGCCACTAATTTCATTCTTTAGATTATATTTTGTTAAAAAAGGTTCACCATAAACATTTGATACATATTTTTTATTATTTTCTAAAATTCCAATTAAAGAAATAATCATTTGAAAAGAATCTTCCAAAGCTTTTGAGGTTATAAACTTTAAATTATCTAAGGAAGTATGGTATTCTTTGTAATCTCCAAATCTAGTACGCATTAATGTACAAAACGGTAAGTTAAACTTTGGAGCACAATACTGTCTTTCATCACTTCCTCTTTTTAAATAGGAAAAGGATTTATATTTGTATTTATTGTACTCATAATTAAATTTAGAAACTTTATCAGCTAAATTATTTTGATAAGGTGAATGAAGTAACGAAAAATTCTTATTATCTCCTAGACAAGATAATACAAAACCAGCTTTTACTCTCTTTAAATTTTTCTTATTTTTTTTAAGAAAACAAAGAGCCCCGATTGTTTCAGGCACAAAAATTATTCTATAAGAATAAAAACATTTTATATTTTCAAGATACTTGCTTAAAGCTGTGGCTATTAAAATGCCTGATAGCTCGTTATTACCTAATGATGGATGACATATATTGGTTGAGAATACAATCTCCGATTTAGTTTTTCCTTTTTTAAATACTTCACCAAAATTTAAATAGCCATTCTTAAATTTGCTATTTATTAAAACTTCATATTTTTCATCTTTTCTAATTTTTTTTCTACTATTCTCGTTTAAACAAAATCCCCATTTTTTTTTATAATAACTTGTAATAAAAGGGATAGCATTTTTTTGATTAGGAATTGAATATAAATTTTTTTGTAATTCAGTACCGCTCAACTTTCCTTTAAATGGTGTTGAATAACCGATAATGTGTAAATTATTATTTTTATAATTCACAATTTTTTTACCTTTTTTATCTTTTATATACGCGTCCTTGACTTCCCAAACTTTTGGAACTCTCCAATCAAAAACTTTTGTTCCAGTTTTTATTTTATGTATCTTGAAAAACTTTAAATTTTTTTTTAAGAATAAAAGTGTTTTTAAAGTTCCTGGCCCTGTAATAGATCTATGAATGGGAAATAAAATTTTTGCCCATTTAAAAATTAATGCTCCATTAATTTTCATGATTATTAATTAAATTTTTGATACTAATCTTTTAAGATCTGTTACTGAAAAGTAGTCTTTATTGTCTTTACTGTTATAACTAAAATTAGCCTTACATTTTCTGCCAATTTTATAATACTTTTTATAAATAGTTTTTGAAGCTTTTTCATCATAAAACTCAAAACTTGGTAAAATAATAAATTCTTTTGAAAACTCTAAAGTATTTTTTGAGTCATTTGCTGTAATTAACTCTTCATGTATCTTTTCGCCTGGACGAGTTCCAATAAATTTAATTTTGCATGTTGATGATATTGATTTAGCTAAATCTATTATTCTAAAAGATGTTAATTTTGGCACGAATAACTCACCACCTATCATTCTAATTAAACATTGTATTACATAATTAACACCTTGTTCTAAACTAATATTAAATCTAGTCATATTTTTATCTGTAATCGTAAATTTGCCTTGCTTTTTTTGATTTAAAAATAAAGGTACTACTGATCCTCTGCTTCCCATCACATTTCCATATCTTACAACAGAAAAACTAATATTGTTGTTACCCTTAAAATTATTAGCTGCAATAAATAATTTATCTGATGTGAGTTTTGTTGCTCCGTATAAATTTACCGGGGCCGCAGCTTTATCAGTGCTTAAAGCTATCACTTTTTTTACCTTCATAGATAGTGCTGCATCAATTACGTTTTGACCACCAATAATATTAGTTTTAACAACTTCGAAAGGGTTGTATTCAGCGGTTGGTACTTGTTTTAAAGCAGCAGCGTGTATCACACAATCTACATTTTGCATTGCTAATTTTAATCTAGATAAATCTCTCACATCACCTATAAAAAATCTGAGTTTTTTTCTTAAATTACTTGAGAAATCATTAAGCATATCGTATTGCTTTAGCTCATCTCTGCTATAAATAATTATTTTTTTCGGATTAAATTTTTTAAGGCAAATTTCAACAAACTTTTTTCCAAAGGAGCCCGTTCCACCTGTGATAAGTATGACTTTATTATTTATCATAAAGTAATTAATATTTTAAAGCCTCAGAATAATTTTTTCCAATATTATTTACTTTTCTGAGTGTTTTAGCATTTCTAGACTGTTTTTTTAAATCAAACTTTGGAACAATTGAATTAAATCCAAACAATTCTTTTTGCTTGCTATTTAATAATTTAAATATTTTTTTTCCACACTTTGTAAAGTCGGTAGAAGGTTTTATCCACCATCTTTTATAATGAATTAAAACTGCCCATCTCCTGTCGTTATTAATATTTTTTCCAATTTGATGCCATAACTGACCCAAGAATATAACTATTGAGCCCTTAGGCGCCTCAACATAAGTGAATTTATTTTTTTTTCCATAAAATTTTTTCATCTCATGATGTATTCTAACTCCTGATAGATGACTTTTTGGCCAAATCTTTGTAGCTCCATTTTCTTTTTTAAAATTATCTAAGCATATCATAGCAACAACATCTGTTGTTAGATTTGGATCTGCTGTTGGTAAGTGAGAGTCAATATGAACAATTCTTTTATAATTTTTTTTAACATTAACACTGTTGCTTGCCATAATATTTTCTAAGATAAAAGAATCTTTAAAAACATTATTTAAAGTTTTCATAATTTTTGTATTGTCAATTAAATGTAAAAAAGTTTTGGGATCTCTTAAAACTAAATCTCTAATAATTTCTTGGCCTAATTTCGAACCTTCATCGACATCATTTTTTTTTTCTTTCTTTTTAAAATAAAGATTCTCAATTTTTTTGATTAAATTTTCACAGTATTTATCTTTAAATACTTTTTTAATTATACAATACCCATCTTTAAATAATTTTTTGTGAATTTTGTTCATGCTATTTTTTATATAATATTCCTATTCCATATTTAAACGGATATTTTTTACAAATAATTTCTTTAAACTTGAAATTTTTAATTTTTCTTTTCTTTAGTTGACTCCAAAATTTTTTTGATCCTGAATTTGGCAAAAAAATATCGTGCATGATAATTAGCCCTTTTTCACTAATAAAATTACTATAATTGTAAAAGTCTTTTTTAACACTCTCATACTTGTGATCAGCATCAATGAATATCAAATTATAAGGACCAAGATTTTTTATTCTTTTTATAGTGTTTCTAGAGTTTGCGTCAGAACAAAATAAAATTAAATTTTTAAATCTTAAGTTAGCTAAAAATGTTGTTCCATTTAAGTGTGCTCCAAGAATATCAAGTGCTACGTTTTTATTAAAATTAAAAAATTTATTTAGTATTGTATTTGTGATTCCATGACTAAATCCAATCTCTAAAAAGCTGTTTAGTTTAATTTTTTTGTCTTTTTCGTATTTTTTTAAAAAAAAAATTAAGTCACTTAGTTCATCAGGAATTTGAAGTAAATGATTAAATGTTCCATCGAATATCTTATCTCCACCCGTCTCAATAGTAGTTTGATTCTTTAAAAATTTAACCAATCTTTTTTTATAAACATTAGTAAATTTAAAATTTTTATAAATATTATTCATCAATTAATGTGCGGAGTAAGTTTTTTATCAAGCATATAAATTTTTTCAAACCTTGAGATGTGTTTTATATTATGAGTAACAAAAACTATAGATAATTCTGTTGAAATTTTTAATAAATCATCAATTATTTTTTCTGAAATTTCATTATTAAGAGAACTTGTTGCTTCATCTAATAATAAAATTTCTGGATTGTTGTACAGTGCTCTAGCAATTCCTATTCGCTGTCTTTCTCCTCCAGAAATGAGCTTTCCATTTTCTCCAACAATTGTATCTATCCCATTGCTCAATTTTTTAATGTAATTTTCTAAATTTGATAATTTTATTGCTTTTGATATTTTTTCTTTATCAATTTTATCTTTTTCAATACCAACCGCTATATTATTTTCAATACTGTCGTTTATTAAATATACGTTTTGCGGAACATAGCCGATAACCTCATTTAAATTACAAAACTTATCAATGTTTTTATCATTAATTTGGATATCGCCAGAAGAAGGTTTTATTAATCCAGAAATTAAGTCTAATAAAGTAGATTTACCAATTCCACTATTTCCAATTATTCCAATAGTTTCCTTTTTTTTTATGTTTAAGGAAAGATTAGCAATAATTTCTGTATTTGCTTTTTCATATTTATATGAAATATTATTTAAGTTAAGTCTTTCAAAGTTTTCAACTTTTGACAAATTTAAATTATTGTTTTTCTTTATCTGTATGTTGCTTTTTGCTCTCAAATTATAAAAAATTTCTGTTAAATAATTAAGATTTTTTAAGTTATTATATCCACTTATTATTTTATTTACTGAAGGCATTAGTCTTAAACCACCAATTACAAAAAGGCCTAATTGTGGTAATATATCAACTATATTATTCGATTGTTTGAACATATAATAAAATATTAATAAACTTGAAAATACTAAAAGTAACTCCATTAAATACCTTGGGTAATAATTTAAAACTCTTTCTTTTTTGATTAACTCTGTATGTTTTGAAACATTGTAATTAAATTGATCAAAAAAATTTTTATATTTTCCTAATATTTTAATATCTTTCACTGATCTAAAAAAATCTTGAATATTTCCAATTCTAGCTGTGTTAAATTCATGTTTATCTTTTGACCATACTAAAAGTTTTGATTTATTAAATTTCATTATTAAAAGTGAGACGGATGGCAATAAAATAAATAGCATCAAGGTGCTTACAAAATTTATCTTAAATAAAATAATTGATATAAAAACAAAAACAATACACTCTAAAAGAATATTAGATATAGTCACTAAAGAATTAGGAATCTCATAAATTCTTGTCATGTTGTTCAAGATGTCTGAGGTTTTAAAATTAAGATGTTCTTTGTATGGAAGGTTTATATATCTTTTATAATACTCGTTACAAACTTTGATTTTTAATTTCTGAGTAAATTTTTCAATACTTGCATAAATTAATACGATTAATACAAATTTTATTAG
>MDTA01130108.1_pt1 | contig 12943 bp, 12 predicted proteins | sample 811151 | NCBI WGS metagenome assembly MDTA01 (sample SAMN05326648, study PRJNA326480) | marine metagenome | isolation source: seawater | place: Indian Ocean: South | collected 2010 | reverse complement strand
CCCTACCAGAGCGTCACGATCCCCCGATGTATCTTTTGGTTTTTCGGATTTCTCCTTTATAGTTTTATCAGATCCATCCTCAATCCTTTGATCTTTTGCTTGGCTTTGTTCTTTACTGGAGTTTTTAGGAGCCGTTTCATCATCTGCTAATACCTCTACTGTAACAGCGGGTGTCATTGCTATTCGCTTTTCTATTGTTTTTTCCGCATTTACTAAGACCCAACCAAATACTATTCCGGCACCTCCAAAAAAAATTACTAGGATTGCGCTGTATAAAATCCACACCAGCCGTCTTGATTTCGAGCGCGGTTTTATCTGGTTGGGATCGTCTTCTTCATTTAGATATTCTTCCTGCCTAGTCGTTGCGATTGGTTCCTTCTTAGACTTTCGGCCCAATTTAAAAACGTTTTTGAGGCGGGATATCAAAGAACTGAACTTCAATTTACTATTCGTTTTTTAAGTAGCGACAAGCCACGCAGGAGATCGACTGCTCTTGCCAGTTGATAGTCTGTACTTGCCCGTTCTTTTGCAGTTGGACGCACATCCTTTGATTTATGTTGCTTGTCTTTGCGTTTTTTCTCATCGATGTTTTCCAAGGCTCCGCGCAAATCAGCTTCTCGGCGTTGCTTGGAACGTTCATTTTTTTCGATTTTTGCGGCATTGACCACTATATCAGGCGATATGCCAGTTTTTTGGATAGATTTTCCAGACGGCGTATAATAACGTGCTGTTGTTAGTCGCATGGCCACGTCGTTGGATAGGGGAACGATGGTTTGCACAGAACCTTTTCCGAAAGATTGTGTTCCAAGAATGATAGCTCGCCGGTGGTCTTGAAGTGCGCCTGCAACGATTTCTGACGCGGAGGCTGACCCAGTGTTAATAAGCACGATTAATTTTGAACCGTCAGTAAGATCCCCTGGCTTTGCGTGAACGCGTGCCGTATTATTTGGATCTCTCCCTCTGGTGGACACGATTTCTCCATGATTAAGAAATATATCACTTACGGAGATTGCTTGGTTAAGAAGTCCGCCTGGATTATTTCTCAGATCTAGTATGAAACCGGAAAGCGAAGAACCAATCTCTTTTCTTAATTGAGATATCGCTTTCTTAAGGCCAGGTGTTGTTTGTTGGTTAAATGTTGTTATCCTTATATAACCAATGTCGTCAATTGCTTCAAAACGTACCGAGCGAATTTTTATTATGGCTCTTTTTATTTTAACCTTAAAGGGATCTACATTTTTGCGACGGATACTTAAAATAATCTCCTCGTCAACAGGACCCCGCATCTTTCCAACAGCTTGGCGCAAAGATAGGCCAAGTATAGAGATACCATCTAAGTGTGTTATAAGATCGCCGGGTTCAAGTCCGGCTCGTGACCCGGGTGTATCATCTATTGGGGAAACCACTTTCACTAAGCCATTTTCCATGGTGACTTCTATTCCAATACCACCAAATTCACCTTTTGTCTGAACCTGCATTTCTCTAAAGCTTTTCTTATCTAGGAAACTTGAATGCGGATCGAGCGAGGTGAGCATTCCATTTATGGCGGCTTCGATAAGTTTTTTATCGCTTACATCATCTACGTATTCTGACTTTACTCGCTCGAAAACGTCGCCAAATAAGTTGAGCTGGCGATATGTCTCGCTCGCATTTAGTGAAATAGGTAGAAGTGCAACAAAGCCACTTAATAAAACTAAGCGGGTTATCCAGTTTTTAATTTCCAAGATAGTTGCTCTGTAAAGATAGATATAATCGTGCATTTGGTTAGGTCGCATTTCTTTTTGGTGATAACCAGGCTAACGGATTTACCGGTTTACCATAGCGACGAAGCTCGAGATACAGTCGTGGACCGGGTTGTCTTTCTGGAAGCTTAAGTTTTTTCATAACACCTACAGGTTCCCCTTTTAGAAGATTTTGGCCAGTCTTTACGTCGATTTTATCTAAACCAACCATTAAAGTATTAAAGCCATCCCCATGATCAATTATTAAGATTGGCCCAAAGTTACGGAAATTACTAGCATATAGAACCTTTCCATCAAATGATGAAAACACTTTAGCCCTCGATTGGGTGGTAATATTTATGCCCTTACTTTTCAAACCTATTCGATCAATTTCTCCAAACGCCCCCGATATTTTTCCAAACACGGGGAGTTCTAATCGTAATTTATTTTGAGTAAAAGAACTATAGACTGGAAAATTAGTGTCCCTTAAAGGAATTTTACTTTGTGATACTCTTTTGCTTGTGAAAGAGCTTTGTGGCATTCGATTTTTAAAAGATTTTCTCTCTTCTGGCGCTAGCATTATACTTAAAGTATAAATGGAATGGTGTTTCTGGTCATTTTGCTCCCGAAGTTCTTCGTACATTTTCTCAAAAGAATCTGGGTTAACCGATGCTTTTGGATCTGATTTACTCTTGTTGGCAGTAATTAATTGGTCGATTTGTTGATGCAAGTTAATAAGTTTTTTGTCGGCCAAGGCTATCCTCTGAGTTTCAAGCGTAATAGATTCTTTCAAATTTGAATACTTTCTGTTATCTGATTCCAGTTTGTTTATCTCATCAGATAATTTTCTCGAAACTAACCTGATTAAAGTTTGCGTCCGCGTAATTGATAATGGGAGTTTGGCTGAGGATATTGGGGAAGATTTAGGATAGCGAGAAAGACTGATCAATACTTTCGATAGATTGATTTTTTTTTGGCTGCGGATATTTATCTGTGATTTTATTTTTGAGAGTTGGTCTTGCAATATGGCCAGTTTATGCTTAGCTAATAGAATAATATCTGTATATTGTTCTTCCGTTTTTGATGTTTTGATTAGCTCGTGTCGTAGTGATAAAAACTGTTCGATCTCGCTTTTATTTGCACTCAGGGCCGTATGCGGGAAAACTGCGACAGAAAAAAAAATAATTAGGCACGCGTAAAAAAAAGGGATGAAAGGCATGTATCTTAACATAAACTTAGAACAACTCACTTCTTGATAATAATGAAGAGCCTGTCATTTCCATGGGTTTTGGGATAGCCATTAGGTCTAAGATGGTGGGAGCAACGTCTGCCAGTTTTCCAGATTTCAAAGACGTTACTTCGCTAGGTGCATTTATTAAGATTGTTGGGACTAAATTCGTTGTATGGGCCGTGTGTGGAACACCGTTTACTTCGTCGAACATAACTTCACAGTTTCCATGGTCTGCGGTGAGAAACATTTTTCCATCATACTGTAATACGGCCTCAACAACTTTTCCTACACATCTGTCCACCGTTTCAACCGCTTTGATTGCGGCTTTTAAGTTACCAGTGTGTCCAACCATGTCAGGGTTTGCATAATTCACTATTATTAAACCATATTCTTTTTTCTCTAGAGCACTAATTAACTCTTGGGTGACTTTTTCTGCAGACATCTCGGGTTGAGAGTCATAGGTCAATACTTTTGGTGATGGTACCAATATGCGTTCTTCGCCTGGTAGTAGGACTTCTTGCCCGCCATTAATGAAAAAAGTCACATGGGGATATTTTTCGGTTTCTGCTATTCTCAATTGTTTGATTTTTTGGCTTGCTATAATTTCTCCTAATGTGTGGCTTAGATTTTTTGCAGGAAATAATGTGTTTAAGAACCTATCCAAATGATTAGAATAAGAAACGAGGCCGGCTTTAGCTGAAAAATTTGGTAAATGAGTCCGTGGGAAACTATCAAACGTCGGATCAACAACAGCGGAGAGGAGCTCGCGTGCTCGATCAGCCCTGAAATTTGCGAAAAATAAGGAATCACCCTTATTTATGCCATTAAAACTATATGAAATAAGAGGGTTAATGAACTCGTCTGTTATTCCTAATTCGTATTGTTGTTTGATCCCTGAGGTTAAGTCTTTGAATTTCTCACCATGCCCATTAACAATAGTATTGTATGCTTTTTCTACTCTTTCCCAACGGTTATCGCGATCCAGGGCATAAAATCGGCCGATCAAACTACCTATTGAAATATTTTCATTTGCAGTATGTAAAAAGCTTTCAATGAATTTTAAAGCACTGCTTGGAGCAGTGTCACGTCCATCTAAAATCCCGTGAAGCACAACTGGAACACTGGAACTCGCTATGGTTTTTGCGAGCGCTTCGATGTGGGTCTGATGGCTATGGACGCCGCCATCGGATAGCAATCCAATGAGATGGCATTTGCCCGCGGATTTTTTGGTAGCTGAAATGAAATCTTTTAATACTTTGTTTTTAGATAGCTTGTTTGATTGGATTGCTTGGTTGATTCTGGGCAGGTCCTGCAGAATAACACGGCCGGCGCCTATATTCATGTGTCCCACTTCTGAATTTCCCATTTGACCCTCAGGCAGTCCTACATGTTCGCCTGAAGCGTGCATTAAATTATTTGGCCATTGTCTAACCAGCTGATCGAAAATGGGTGTTTTTGCCTGAGTAACAGCGTTGTATTTTGCGTTTGAGCTTATTCCCCAGCCATCCATTATACAGAGTATCGTCGGTTTCATATTATTATCAGTTGTATACCTTTAATTAATCCCTGTGGTAAGGATGATTTTTAAGTATCTGTTGGGCTCGATAAAGTTGCTCCGCAACCATACCACGTATCATTAAATGAGGCCAAGTTACGCGACCAAAGCTAAAGACTAGATCCGAAGAATTTATAGCAGAAGGATCCAGACCGTAAGATCCACCAATCAAAAAAGAAATATTCCTGGCGCCGTTATCTAATTGTTCGCCAATCCAACCGGAAAACTCTCTGCTTGATACCAGCTTTCCTGTTTCATCTAATATAACTACGGGCGAGCCTTTAGGGACTGAAGATACAAGCTTTTTGGTTTCCTCAAGGCGCTGCTTTTTCCAATTTTGTATTTTTTGGGTTTCAAATTCGATTAATTGAATGTCCCATTGAATTCTCTTGACATAAAAGTCATAGAGTTCTCGAAATACACCTTGGCGGTTTTTTCCAATCGCCAAAATATTGACTCTCATTCTTCCTGCCTGATGAATTGTCTGATTATATTTCCAAATTCTCTATTTTAGTATCTTGGATTGAATTGATTTGCCACATTTTTTCCAGATTATAGAACTCTCTAACCTCAGGTCTAAATAAGTGAATTATAATATCCCCGCTGTCTATTAGCACCCAGTCACCTTGGTTTAATCCCTCAATATTTACTGGTGCTTTAATGTTCTTCTTTATCATCGTTACTGTGTGTTCAGCCATTGCCCGAATCTGTCTCGAGGAAGTGCCGCTGGCGATGATCATAAAATCGGCAATACTGGTTTTTCCGGATAAATCAATTTTTACAATATCCTGTGCCTTGAACTTCTCGAGTGATTCGACGGCAACATTTAAAAGACTTGATCTATTAGTAGTTTGCTTTTTGATCTCTATCTCCAATAAAACTAGAAATTGTTTCGGATCGTATCTTTGTAGCAGAGATGTGACTAAGATTGGTATGAAAGAAGATCCAGGCCGGGGGGAATTTATTTTTTAGAACCAACCCCTGCCTTTCTCGAAGTCGATTCCTGAAAAAGCGTCTAGGCATTTTTGATGCTAATGAATTAAATGAAAAGTTTAGGCGATCGAAGACGGCTATCCGGACAAGTGATGCTATCTTTTCCCAATCTTTCCACTCTGAAAATTGAACTAGATTATCTGCTCCCATAATCCAAACGAATCTTGTGGTTGGAAAGCGCTGTGTCAGAATTTCTAATATATCAATAGTGTATTGTGTATTGAAATAGGATTCTATCGTCATTACCTTAATTTTCGGGTTGCCGGAAACTTTTACAGCATTTTGAACTCTCTCCTCAATGCCAGCCATATTGGCTTTGGGCTTAAGCGGGTTTTGGGGAGAAACAAGCCACCAAAGTTTATCTAAGCTCAGTCTTTTTATTGCCAATTCTGAAATTAGTTTATGACCAGAATGGGCTGGGTTAAATGATCCCCCCATAAGGCCAATATACTGTTTAGTTGTAGCTCCTACCGCAAAAGAAGACGCTAAATTTCTTCCTCTAAATACCATTTTGACTGAACTCATGGACGTACTTGTCCATTCCCACGAACAATGTACTTAAAGCAGGTGAGTTGTTCTGTTCCCACAGGGCCTCTTGCGTGCAAACGTCCGGTTGAAATTCCAATTTCTGCGCCCATCCCGAACTCTCCTCCGTCTGCATATTGTGTAGACGCGTTGTGAAGAACGATAGCGCTATCCACTTCATTTAAAAATCGTTCTGCTGTTTTGGGGTTATCTGTGACTATGCTATCCGTGTGGCTTGAGCCATATTTGCGGATGTGTTCTATTGCTCCATCTATTCCATCAACTAACTTAACAGAAAGTACCGAATCTAGGTACTCTGTTGACCAATCAGCTTCCGAAGCCCTTTCCATTTCTGGCACCAAGTGGCAGGCTCCTGTATCGCCTCTTAAAATACAGCCATGGTCTAAGAGGGTGCTTGCCACTGGTGGGAGAAGTATATTGGCCGCTTGAGTGTCGACCAGAAGGGTTTCGGCTGCACCACAAACACCTGTGCGCCGCATTTTAGCATTTAACGTTACATTTTTTGCCATCTCTAAGTCAGCCGCTGCGTCAAGATAGACGTGGCATAGTCCTTCTAGATGCGCGATTGTCGGAATTTTACTCTCTTTCTGTACTTTAGCGACGAGAGATTTTCCGCCACGTGGTACAATAATGTCCACATATTTGGTCATTCTAAGGAGATGACCGACAGCCTCGCGATCTCGTGTAGGAACTAATTGAACAGAGTCTTCTGGTAGATTGGCAGATTTAAGGCCCCTTTTCAAACATCTTACGAGTTCTCCAGAGGTATGGAATGACTCAGACCCGCCACGCAGTATCACGGCGTTTCCTGATTTCAGGCAAAGGCCTCCCGCGTCCGCGGTAACGTTTGGTCTGGACTCATAAATTATGCCGATCACCCCAAGTGGGACACTGACCCGACTTATTTTCAATCCGTTGGGTCGATCCCAAGTGCTTAAGACTGTTCCTACAGGATCTGGAAGTTGCGCGATCATCTCGAGACCAGAAGCAATACTTTCTAATCTGGCCTCGTCAAGCATCAATCGGTCGAGAAGTGCAGCAGTTAATTTCTTATCATGGGCAAAATTAAGATCAGAGACGTTAGCTTTTATAATGGCTTTAAAATTGGACCGGACTTCTGAAGCAGCTAGCAATAGTGCTTTGTCTTTTGCCGCTTTCGGTGCTCTTTTCAACTCTTGAGCAGCAACTGCAGCTCTTACACCTATATTCTCAAGCGTATTCAGTATCGACGCAGTAGTATTATTAGAAATTGTTTCTTCACTATCAGTTTTAATACTATCCTCCTATCCTATTTTCTAAAAGTTTAAATGAGAACAAGATCATCTCGGTGTATTAACTCGTTTCTGCCTTGGTAACCCAGTATAGCCTCTATTTCGGTTGATCTTCTACCTTTTATCAAAAGTGTATCTTTCGCAGAATATGCGACAAGGCCACGAGCGATTTCGGTTTCATCTTGATTAAGTACTTTTACTAAGTCACCCCGTTCGAAATGACCAGAAACTTGCAGTACACCGGCTGGAAGCAGACTTCTACCATTATAGATTGCTGAAGTGGCGCCTTTATCTATAAATATTGAACCGCTGGGGTCTATAGCACTTGCTATCCATGTTTTTCTTGCCCTTCGAGGTGTTGAATTTGCTTTAAACCAGGTGCATTTAATTCCATCCTCAATAGCTTGAATAGGATTTGAAATGGTACCATTTGCGATTATCATGTGGCAGCCGGCGTTATTAGCAATGCGAGCTGCTCCTAATTTTGTCACCATGCCGCCAGAGGAATAATTTGTTATAGCAACTCCAGCCATAGCTTCAATCTTAGGTGTAACCTCGTGCACAATTGGAATATGCTTGGCTGTTTTGTCCAGTCTTGGGTCCCGATTATACAACCCGTCGACATCAGACAAAAGTATAAGATTATCAGCGCTCATCATTTGGGCAACTCTCGCACCCAGGCGGTCATTATCCCCAAATCTAAGTTCTTTGGTTGTGACAGTATCATTTTCGTTAATGATAGGTACAACGTTAAGTGATAAAAGAGTAGAAATGGTTGCTCTTGCATTGAGATGACGACGACGTTGCTCCGTATCATCAGGTGATAAGAGAATTTGTGCGATTGTTATGCCGTGTCTAGTTAAGGCGTTTTCGTATGCATGCGCCAGTCGAATTTGACCAGTGGCTGCAGCAGCTTGTTTTTCCTGTAGTTTTAGGGCTTTGCCATGAATTCCAAGGTGTCTGCTTCCGAATGCTACAGCCCCCGAAGAAACGATTATCACTTCTTTATTTCTAGATCGCAGATTAGCTATATCATCGGCTAGTTTTTCTAACCATCCGTAGCGTATATGCCCACTTTTCTCATCGACCAAAAGAGCTGATCCGATTTTGATTATTAGCCGTTTAGATTGGTTAATAAGGCTCATTCCATCAGAAATCATCATATTGGTGCCCACCCACCAGTTTCTTCTTGTAGTTTCTTTGCTTCGGGATTTAAAGAGAGCATAGGCTTATTAATTTTTTCCAATATAATCGACAGGAGATCCTGGATTCCAAGCTTCGTTGGAGCGGATATTAGGTAGGTGGGACTTGAGATAGAGCCTTTAACTTTCGCCATTATTTTCTTAGTCTGTTCATTAGTCAGTGCATCGGCTTTTGTTATTGCAACTATTTCAAACTTTTTAGTCAGTCCACCGCCATATGCCGCCAATTCTCTTCTAATAGTCTCATAGGCTGTTAGCGGTTCTGGTTGCGTGCCATCGATTAAATGCAGCAAGACATTGCAACGCTCTATATGACCGAGGAATCGATCTCCCAAACCTAATCCTCTATGAGCACCTTTTATAAGTCCAGGTATATCTGCCATCACGAACTCTTTATCGAATAAACCAACAACGCCAAGGTTAGGGTGTAATGTTGTAAACGGGTAGTCGGCTATTTTTGGTTTTGCACGAGTTATGGTTGACAGCAGAGTTGATTTTCCTGCGTTAGGGAGTCCAACCAAGCCAACGTCTGCAATTAATTTTAATCTAAGCCAGACAGATTTTTCTAGACCAGGCCATCCTGGCAAAGCTTTACGCGGTGACCTATTAGTTGATGTTTTGTACCTAAGATTGCCAAAGCCTCCGTCACCGCCCCGCGCAAGGATGAAAGTCTGTCCGACTTCTACAAGGTCAGCTACAACAGTAGACTGGTCTTCCTCTAGAATCTGCGTCCCTTTTGGGAGTTTAAGTACTATGTCAGCTCCAGCGGCTCCAGATTTTTGACGTCCTGCCCCTGCGTTGCCAGTTTTTGCTTTGAAATGTTGTTTGTAGCGGTAATCGATTAATGTATTTAGGCCGTCAACGCACTCAGCGATTACATGTCCGCCACGTCCCCCGTCGCCTCCATCAGGCCCACCGTACTCTACGTAGGCCTCTCTTCGGAAACTACAACAACCGGCGCCGCCGTCGCCGCTTTTTATGTGGACCTTAGCCTGATCAAGAAATTTCATTTGGACAGTCCCTACGATTAACTAATGAGAGGTTCGGGTAATGGCTCTCATGGTTTAATATTTCGGATGTATATCGTAGTATTTTTGTCGCGAACAGCCTTGGATTAAACTAAAACAGAAAGTGTTTCGTTTAACTTTATTCTGCAGCTTGCGTGACCGGATCAATATTTACGTAAGTGCGACGATTCTTTTTCTGCTTGAACGACACTTTCCCATCAATTTTAGAATAGAGAGTATGATCCTTACCTATTCCAACATTAGTTCCTGGGTGAAATTTAGTTCCTCGTTGCCTCACAATTATATTGCCAGCAATAACCGACTCGCCACCAAACTTTTTAACACCTAGCCTACGACCCGCTGAGTCGCGACCATTACGTGAGCTGCCACCCGCTTTTTTATGTGCCATTAGTTTTTGTCCCCATCCTAGTCTTCTTTAGAGCGCTTTTTATTCGACGTTGCAGGCTTCTGGGCTGATTTAGTCCCCGCGCTTTCCTTGGCAGGCTTTTCAACTTTTGCTTTAGCCGTTTTTGCCTCAGACTTTACTTGAGATTTCTTTTTTGCGGCTGACTTTTCTATTTTTTCCTTATTTTTCGATATTGCAGTTTTATCTAATTTCTCGGCTGGTTTTGCGGCATCGGTCTTTGATGTTTTTGCCGTTGTCTTTTTAGACGCGCGCTTCTTTTCGCCAGAAGTCAAAATATCTGTGATGCGAAGCACTGTGAGCTCTTGGCGGTGTCCAATTGTTCGCCTATAGTTTTTTCGCCGTTTCTTTTTAAATACGGTAATTTTTTTTCCGCGTTTTTGCTCTAAGACCTCAGCGGCGACACGAGCACCGTCAATGACCGGCGTACCTACGGTGGTATTAGAACCTTCGCCAATCATTAGGATCTCATCTAAATCGATTGTCGATCCAGCCTCCCCCGAAAGCTTCTCAACAATGATAATATCGTTCTCTGAAACCCTGTACTGCTTTCCACCTGTTTTCAAAACAGCATACATAATAAAGCTCTTTTTTGATAAACCGACATTCACTAGGCGAAATTGCCAATCAAGCGCGGAATATACAGGCGATGACAGAAGTGTCAACCGCCAAAGCCCTTTTTGATTATAAAATTGCTGGTGTGCACGATTTAAATGCTAAATGTAAATTGGGTATTGGCGAATTCGTCTCTTGCTTGTAAATAAACTCTTGTTTGATTTGCTGGGTGGGGTGCCGGAGTGGTCGAACGGGGCGGTCTCGAAAACCGTTGTGCGTCCATACGTACCGTGGGTTCGAATCCCACCCCCACCGCCATCTATGAAGACTTGAAAAAAACTCAGTGGTTTTATATCACAGTAATGATCGGATTTTATCATGACTAACAAGCCTAATGCCCTGATTGTCAGCTTGTATAAATGAGTAAAAAAGAAACGGGCCCCGTTTGAAAAATATACCTCGATTTTTAAGAAGGTTGAAATGACTAAGCCGTGGTAGTTCTAAGAAATTGGCAACAAAAAATAATTGACGACTTTCCGACAATTGTTAAACAGCACCGACGTTTCATATTAAAAGCGCCTACTGGCGCTGGTAAGACCATTCTTGCCAGCGAAATAGTTGAGCAGTTTTATAAAGGTAAGAAAATCCTGGTGCTTTGCCATCGACTAGTCTTATTGGAACAGCTGCAAAAGGCACTGAGTGCCAGACATAGTGTGCACAAACTTTCGGTTTCAGATGACGGAAGAGCGTTTGATGGTTATGACGTTTTATTGTCTACCAATATGAGAGCGAAGGATGTATTAGAAGAAGCTATCAAGATGGCTGATTTGATAATAGTGGACGAGGCACATCGGGTTTCTCCAAATGGGACTGGCTATAAAAAAATAATTGACGACTTTGAAAATGAAGGTAAGGCGGGTGCTCAGTTCATGGGGTTAACAGCTTCTCCTGAACGCAGAACAGGTGACCAGCGGGATCAGCTCAGCTTAGCTTTTGATGCAATAATAGATTGTGCAGATATAGAAACCCTAATTGAAGAGGGTATTCTCGTTCCTCCTATATACCGACCACATTTTATACACGATCTAGATTTATCTAGTATTGATATAAGCTCTGGAGATTTTCCAGTTTCAAAATTAGCTCCGGCGATCGTTAAGTCATCGATGATCGACTATGCCACGTTTATATACATTGAGGAGCGGCAGAATGTTCCTTCAAAGCCCATTTCAGCGTGGTTTTGTCCTGACATAACGGTTGCGGAAGCAACACTGGAGAACATACGCAAAAATGGCATTCAAGCTGCGATTGTCACCGCAAGCACACCAATTGTTGAGCGGATGCAGCTTTTGGAGGCACATGAAGCCGGCAAAATAGAAGCGATGGTATCAGTTGGAGTATTAGCTGAGGGCTGGGATAATCCAAATTGTAATTTAATAGTCCACCTCCGTCCTACTCTCTCAAAGGTTGTTTGGGGACAAACCGTAGGAAGAGGTCTCCGCTCCGCAAAAGGTAAAGATCGGTGCATAGTGATCGATGTTAGCTCGAATTGGAGTACTTTTGGCCCGGTCGAGAAATTGGAATGGAGTCTTTGGAACCATCGAAGATCTTATGTTCGATACAAGAATAGGTTTAATTGGATTGGAGAGCAATTAGAGCAAGGTGTAAATGAAAAAGCCTATTTTCTCTGCGAAAATAAACTTTCCAATGATCTTCGTTGTTCGCATATATACAATAAAAATCAATACTCTGACGATGGCTGTCCTGCTTGTGGATCCATCACAGCAATAGATATTTGTAAAGAGCAAAAGATCGATAGCACATTAAACGAGATTGGTTTACGGCGTCTTTTCTACGAGCGTGTCGAAAAAGTTTACCATGAGATGGATTTATCTGTCTGGCGGACGCTTGGAAATGCGGCCTGGAAGACGGCGGAACCAAAAGAGATGGTTTTCCTAGCTTTTTGCATGGCATTTTCGGAGGTTTCTGGTGAGCAGACTAACTCTGAATCGGAATTTTGGGATGTAGCATTGAGTACTGAGGCAAAGATCCGTGGATATCTCGTAGATCGAAAAATTCAAATAATCAAACAGGACGATTTCCAGTTGACACTCATAGCAAACGGTATGCTGGCTGGAAAGCAGATACGCACCTTGCAATCCCATTACGGCATTTCTCTCTGCGGCAGTATTTTAACCGATCACTCTGACATAGAAATAGAACGAAAATATCTCAAAGCTCTCAGAATATCCGAGAGATTGGCTGTTATGGGATGTTCAAGCCGCGATAATTTACCGTACTTTAATGCCCATGAATATTTATCTTCAAAAAAACGGCCATTATAGACCTTCGGCATCAAAGAGGGGCAAGTTTTATGATAATACTTCCGGGAAGGTGGTGCCCAGGGGCGGATTTGAACCACCGACACGCGGATTTTCAGT
>MDTA01125254.1_pt1 | contig 12945 bp, 10 predicted proteins | sample 811151 | NCBI WGS metagenome assembly MDTA01 (sample SAMN05326648, study PRJNA326480) | marine metagenome | isolation source: seawater | place: Indian Ocean: South | collected 2010 | reverse complement strand
TTTAATGCAGTTTGCTTAATATCTGCACCTTTTGCATTGATAGTTCCATTGAAATCTGTCATTTCATCTGACCATATAACGACTGTTCCTCCTTTCCCTAGGTCACTCGAAACATCAATATTTGAATCCGCTTTGACAATCGTTTGTTTGGAATTGTCAATTGGGGGTTGATCACCAAAGCGGGAAACAAATCCTTTTTTAACTTTATTATCCAAATTGGTTAAATTTCCTCCTAAATAATCTCCACCTACCCTCACTTTTCCTCCCATTTTAGGACCAGTTGCACTAATTTTTCCCTTTTCAACTTCTGTTTTTTCTGCTGTGATATCAATGTTTCCGCCTTTTCCTGCACTGGAATCAGCGAATATACCGCCTGATACCTTATTTTTGACTTTAGCTAACAACTGAGCGGTTCCTCCCCTTAACTGACTTGAAACATCAATAACTGTTTTTGAAGTTGTTTCAATAGAACTTTCAGACATAACTATGACTGAGCCACCTTTATTTTTGTTTCCTTTAGCAAATAAAGAACCATCCAGCTTTAGATTTTCTGAAGATAACAACTTTATTTTTCCACCTGAACGACCATTCGCGTAAATATTACCCGTATGTGTTACATGGCGACCTTGAACAATCACTGTTCCTGAAGGTGATACAGATCTTTTTGGTGCTGAAACATCAATATTTCCGGCAATTCTCACAGTTGTAGCCGATGGACTACCTATAACAATTTTTACAGGTCTACTATTAATGCCTTGAGCTATTATACTTCCAGTGGCACCAATATTTACTGCTCCTCGGCTTAACTTCATAGCAGTGGCTGCAGATAATTTTATCACTCCTCCATTTGCTTTTAATGTTCCAGTATTATTAATAAGGCTTTTTAGTGTATTTCCATTAATATCAGTAATTGTGGAAAGTTTGTGGCTGGGTACAGTTACTTTCATCAAACCGTCACCAACAAAATCAAGGGTAATTTTTTCACCTGCACCCAAAGCTATCTTGCCTAATCTTGCAGTGACAACACCTGAGTTTGAAACATATCCGCCCAATAGTGCTGCATGACCCCCACCACCAACAGTAATTTTTCCTGAATTAATTACCCCCTTAGATTCTCCGTTTCCTCTAAAACTGTAATTATCACTCAGAAAATCTTGATTATTTATATCTAATGTGGAAGCTGTAAATGATTTAGTATTTACTATACCGTTAGGGGTAATTACCACCCCGTTAGGGTTTATAAGCATTAATTTACCATTTGAGTTTAATTGACCAGCAATTGATGAGGGGGTAGATCCCACAACTCTATTTAAAGAAAAAGAATTTGCTGATGGTTGATTAAAATCGACTCTTCCTCCTGAGTGTATTGAAAAACTATCCCAATTTATAATAGTTTTATTTGTTTTTGTATTAACTTGAAGATGATTCGTACCAGTACCAGTTATGGTAACCTTGCCTGATTGTACCTGAGGATTCGTTGGCATTTCACCTGAATAAGAACAGATGGGGCTAGCCCATACTACTGAAGCCAAAATAAGTGTTTTTAAAACAACGCTTTTAAGATTTCCATTAACTTTGTTTATGACCATTTCCCCCAAAAGTCACAGATTTACTGTTTTTCTTTTCCCCTTTAAAATCTCATTGACATTGAAACCAGCAAATGTTTTTTATTTAGTTTAACACTCGAGATGTCCTCAACATTACTAGTTGCCCAATTTTTAGATAATTCTATTTTGGCGTTTATTCTTTTGTTAAAGAAATATTCGTCACCACCATTTATTTCTAAACCCAGTCCCATTGATTTTGCAGCAGTTGAAACTCTCTCCGTTGCTGTTGGTTGATTTACATAAGCAACACCACCTGCCCCGTAAATATATGGTGTTATAGTTAAATCTTTTGAAAGTTTATTATTAAAATTTAGCTGTCCTCTTGCAAACCAAACCTCCTCACCACTTAAGGACCCTGAGGTGAATGCACTGAGTTTATCCTCTCCAGTTATACCTTTTTGCTCAGAATTTACTAGATCACTAAGAGTATACTGACCACCTCCATTAACCTTAAATAATATGTTTTCGTGAGGACTTACGGAATATCTACCATGTAAATTAAAGTGGGTAAATGTTGAGGTTGCTGTTGATCTTGATAGTGGTGTTCCTTCTCCTACTTGGCTATTTGATCTTGAAGCAATATCTAATCCTTTAGAAATTTCAGCATCTAACCCAAGACAACCCGTAGAACATGAATTATAACTCAATCCTAATCTTGCCGCTGTAATTCTATCATGACTGAGATCTTCATCGACTCCTCCAGCGTTAGTTTGTTGAAGTTCATCAGTCCAACTGACTGTTGCTCTAGTAAATAGGGCGGAATTTCTTGAATAAATTATTGGGTACGATGCTGTGACCTGAGCGGATTTCATATTAGCTTCTAGACCTAATGATTGTACTTCTCCTCCTGGACGAGTCATACTCTCCAAATATGACAACCCGGCTGTCAGTCCCTTACTTCCAATTGGAACAGACACTGAAAACCCTCCTGCACGAATTGGAACATCATGTCCGGTTCCTGACATTCCTTTAATTGTTGGTCTTGCCAATCCAAAAAGAGAAATTGTTTCCCCAAGTCCAAGAGCTGAACTAATATTTGCACTTGCTTGACCTTGTTGCCTTCCTAATTGTTCGCTTTGTGAATTATCAAAGGAAATTCCTCCAGATAACAATTTATGTTCAGCTTCAATGACTAACCTTGTCGAACCCTCTTTAACTCCGGGAATAAGGGAGGAAGTCAATGATAAACCAGCACTATTGCTAGCAAGCAGTAGCTGTCTTTCAAGTAATTTTAGAGTCAATTTTTTTTTGTTAATAAGAGGTTTAAGATAAGCGTATGTTCTTAAGGTTTGAGCTTTAGGGACTTTAGAAAGATCGATCTTTTCGATAAATCCGTCAATAACCTTAAAAAAAACTGACGCTTGTTCAGGTTCTAATTCTTGAACAGGGAGAATTACCCTAACTAATGGGAAGCCCTTTTGATTAAAATCTCTCTCAATTTCATAAGCAATGTTGTATAAATCATTAATACTCTGAGGTACTCCAAGGAGCATTTTGTAATATTTATCCTTATCAACAATATTTTGAAGTTCTGGTGGAGCAAGTATTATCAAACTTTTTAAATTAATTTTGATACCCGTATCTTGTTGCTGAGTAACTTTAACCTGCGGTATTTCAGGTATTACATTTTCTTGCTTTTTAAATTGATAGTAGTCTATACCTGGTGGTTTTTGAAACATTTTAGGTAGAGCCTGACTAGGGGTCTGTGGTGCTGCATAGGATAATTTCGTATGAACTAGCCCAAATAAAACAAGTAAAAGTAATTGTAAATACTTACCAAAAAAGTAAAGTTTAAAACGTTTTAAATGTGAAAAACGAGTCCCCATCAACACCAATCAATTTTAATTTCCAAACATGTGGATAATTGCACTTAAGTACTGAAAATGCAAGGTTTTTTTTTAAAAAAAATTTTACTTATCCACAGACTGTGCATTGTTAATGGTTCCTATATCTGGAAAAAAATGATTTAGTTCCAAATAGGCTTATTGATTTTCGTAAGAAGTTCTCTGTGCAATCTTTGTTCTTCATCAGACAATTTTACCAAAACCTCCTTAAAATCTTTTGGAATTTCAAATTTTTCAGCTATAGATAGTTGATTTTGCGAAAGATTAAGCCTTTCTTGTTTTCCACCTAGAAGTTCAATATAGACGTCTAAAAGAAGATAGCAGTCTGTAAGAGCACCATGTTTCTCTCGATTTTCAAGACTTATATTAAAACGCCTGCATAAAGCATTTAAATTATTTTTACTTCCTGGAAACATTTTTCTAGACATGTCTAATGTACATTCTACTCTTTTTGAATTAATTGCTTCTTTGCCGATTCTTTCAAGAGCGGCATTTATCATTGACAAATCAAATGAAGCATTATGAATGATTAATTGAGAATCTTTTACAAAATCAAGGAATTCTTCTGCCGACCTTTCAAATGTTGGAAACTTTTCTAAAAATTTATTATTTAATCCATGAATTTGTTCAGCTTCGTTCGAAATTAATATATTTCCTGGGTTATAATACTTATGATATTTATTTCCTGTAGGACAGTCGTTAACCATTTCAACGCAGGCTAACTCAATTATTCTGTCTTTTTCAGGGTCTAAACCAGATGTTTCCGTATCTAATATCAGTTTTCTCAAAGAACTTTACTTTGGTTTCCATTTTAATTTATCAATAACAGGCTGAATTTGGTCGAGGGTTTTATAGCGTATCGACATACTTCCACTATTATTATTTTTGTGATTAAATTCAACCTTTAGACCAAGTAAAACAGTTAGTTCTCTCTCCAAATACTCAATGTTTATGTTATTTGATTTATCAAATGAATCATAAATCTTGCCGTCACTTGAAACTGCTTTATTTCTTTTAATATGATTTACTAGTTTTTCAGTTTTTCTTACACTTAACTCTTCATCAATAATCCTGTCAGTGACTTCTTTTGCCTTGTCTTCAGGCAATGATACTAGAACTCTTGCATGTCCAAAACTCAAATCACCATTTGAGATATGCCTTTTAACACTATTAGGAAGGGATAACAACCTTAGTACATTTGCTATATGACTTCTACTTTTGCCTAATTGAGAAGATAGTTTTTCTTGCGTATATTCAAACTTTAACATTAACGAACGAAACCCCTCAGCCTCTTCTATTATATTAAGGTCAGATCTTTGGAGGTTTTCTATGAGCGCAACACCTAGGGCAGTAGAATCGTCAAAGTCTCTTATTATAACTGGTACTTCATGTAGTTTTACTATTTGAGCGGCTCGCCAGCGTCTTTCTCCAGCAATAATTTCATATGACGATCCTTTTTCATTTAGAGGCCGCACTAATATGGGCTGAAGAATACCATTAGATCGAATAGATTCAGCCAATTCATCTAATTCAGTCTGATCAAAGTGTTTTCGAGGTTGAAATTTCCCTGAAATTAAGTTTTGTATGGGAAGTTTAACCTGTTCGTTTTCCTTACTTTCCAAATTTTCTAATTTTTTGTCAAGATTGCTTTTAATGACATTTAGTGATAGGAAAGGTTTGTTTTTATCCTTATTGTTGCTACTAGATTTGACTTTTGATTCTATTTTTGCTTTAACGACAGACGCTAAACCTTCATCGCTAGACAACAGGGATGACAAACCCATTCCAAGTTTTTTGGGTGACTTTTTCTTATCTTTTTTTTGAGTTTTGTTCATATTTTTTTCCTTAGTTTTTCATACCTCCAAAATTTCCTCTTTTTAACACTTCCGCGGCTAGATTTACGTAGGCTTCAGAACCCACACAATTATGGTCATATAATAGTATTGGCTTACCATGAGATGGTGCTTCAGAAATTTTAATATTTCTTGGAATAATTGTTTCATAAACCGCAGAACCCATAACTTCTCTGACATCTTCTTCAACTTGAAAACTTAACTTATTCCTTGAATCATACATTGTGAGCAAAATGCCATCTAGATCTAATGAACTGTTCAAACCGGATTTAATATCTTTTATTACTCTAAGAATTTGACTGAGTCCTTCCAGCGCATAGAACTCACATTGTAATGGAATCAATACTTTATTGGATGCTGTTAGAGCATTAGTAGTTAAAAAACCAAGACCAGGAGGGCAATCAATTATAATTGCTGAAAAGTCTACGGGTAGTTTTTCGATTGCTTCTTTTAAAATAAACTCATTTCCACCCCCACTATTTATCTCATATTCTGCCTTAGCTAAAGAAACGCTTGACGGAACAACTCCCAGACCATTGACTTCTGTTGGCTTAATTGCATCAGCAAGCTCAACTCTTTTGGTTAAAACTTCATAGGCCCCCGGCTGACGTTTATTTGACTGTATGGCAAATCCAGTACTAGCATTGCCTTGTGGATCTAAGTCAATTACTACACAGGATTTTCCTGAAATTGACAAAGCAGTTGCAAGATTTACAGCTGTGGTGGTTTTACCAACTCCACCTTTTTGATTAACTATTGAAAATACTGTACGCATAAATTAATTTTTTTTCTTCAAGTCAACTATTTCTAGGGTAACTCCACCTGATTTATCTAGTAAATAACTATTTTTAACAACTTTACATGAAAAACTCCAGAGTTTTTTCGCTTTTTCAATTTCTTTTTTATAGTTTTTGCCTTTGGGTAGAAGAAAAACCGTATCTCTCTTGGACAAAGGCATGAGAAGTTTGAGCAAAATATGAAGTGGAGCAACCGCCCGAGACATAACAATGTCAAACTTTTCTTCTACTTTTTCGACTCTTTGATTAATTATGTTTACAGACAATATTAATTTTTTTTTTACAAGATTTAAAAATTCACACTTTTTTTTATTTGACTCTATCAGAGTCATCTGGATTTTAATTTTTTTGCCTGAAAGAATCAACAAACAAACCAAACCAGGAAAACCGGCACCTGATCCAACATCACAAACCCTAAGTAAAGCCTTAGCATTTGTTTCTAAAATAATTCTATCAGTTAATTTTGCAGAATCACTGAAATGTCTGCTCCAAATGCTTGAGATTGTTCCAGATCCCACAAGGTTTGTTTTCTCCTGAGATTTTATTAGAAGGTCGTGGTATTGAGCAAACTTGTCTATTGTTTCACGTGGAACATTGTAAAGGTTTTCAAAGACTCTAATTTGTTCAGAATTAACCACTTTATTTTTTTATAAAATTTAAGAGAATGGCCGCCGCCGCCGGAGTCATGCCAGGAAGCTCCCTGGCCTCTCCAATGCTTTTAGGTCTATTTTTGTTTAATATTTCTTTTACTTCGTTGGACAAACCTGGACAGTCATCTAAATTTTTATTAAAATTTATTTTTAACCCTTTTTCTCTATTCAACTCATTAATTTCAGAGAGATGTCTTTGAGTGTATCTCTCATAAAAGGAGTTAATTTTTATTTGATTAGCTATTTTTTTATCTAGGTTTAACCTTTTTAATTCAGGCCATATACTTGATATTAACTTCCAGTCACCATTTTTATATCCTAGGATGTCATATGCAGAGCGTTTCTTGCCATCTTGATTGATCTTTAAACCTGCCTTTTTATATGTTTGCGGAGAAGCATTGAGTTTTTTCAAAGCTTTGATTGATTGCTGTAATATTTCTTTTTTTTTTAACCATTCTTTTTTTCTGGATTTTTCAGCTGTACCTAATGAAATAGCTTTATCAGTTAATCTTTCGTCAGCATTATCTGCTCTAAGGAAAAGTCTATATTCTGCTCTCGAGGTAAACATTCTATATGGTTCAATTAACCCCCCTCTAATTATATCAGAAGTAAGGACACCGAGATATCCATCTGAACGCTCTAAAACAAATCCCTCTTCATTTGACAAGGATTTAGCTGCATTAATTCCAGCCAAAAGCCCTTGTGCCGCTGCTTCCTCATATCCTGTGGTGCCATTAATTTGTCCAGCAATATATAATCCTTTAATCTTTTTCGTTTCGTATGTTTTTTTTATTTCATTGCTTTCTATACAGTCATATTCAACAGCATAACCAAATTTTTCAATTGATGCCTTTTCCAAGCCAACGATTGTTTTTAGAAAATCAATCTGTACCTTTTTCGGTAGAGATGTTGAAATACCGTTGGGATAAATTATTTTTCCACATTCAGTTTCAGGCTCCAAAAAGATTTGATGCCTCCCTCTATCAGCAAATTTCTTAATTTTATCTTCAATAGAAGGACAATATCTTGGTCCTCTTGATTGTATGCTTCCATTATACAGAGGTGACTTATAGATACTCTCATTTATAATTTCATGAGTTCTTCTATTAGTATGAGTTATAAAACAAGGTGTTTGATTTATTTTTAATTTTTTTGTCATAAAGGAGAAAGGTTCTGGTTCTTTGTCTCCCTCCTGAACAATGCATCTAGAAAAATCAATTGAATCCCCTCTTAATCTTGCAGGAGTCCCGGTTTTTAATCTAAAAGTTGAAAAGTTGTTTTTCTTGAAAAATCTTACTAGTTTTTTTGAGGAGGTTCCTCCAATTCTTCCTGCGTTCCAAGTCTGCCCCCCCATAAATATCTTTCCTGACAGAAAAGTTCCTGTTGTGAGTATAACGGCGCCACAGTTGATTTTTCCCTTAGACTCAGTTTGAATCCCTGTAATAGTTTTATTATTTTCAATCGAATTTATTAATAAATCAGTTACCTCATCTTCTATGACATCTATCCCTTCATTTAAAATTATATTTGAGATATTACTTTTATACTTGTTTCTATCAATTTGGGCTCTAGGACCCTGAACTGCCTCTCCTCTTGTTTTATTCAAAACTCTAAATTGAATTCCGGACGAATCTGACGCAAGCCCCATAACTCCACCCATCGCATCAATTTCTCTAATAAGGTGGCCCTTACCTAGTCCTCCCATTGCAGGGTTACACGACATCACTCCAATATCATCTTTAGTAAAAGTAACAATACCAACCTTCATATTGAGCCTTCTAGACATAACAGCAGCCTCCACTCCAGCATGCCCGCCCCCGATAACTAATACATCATAATTCATAATAAAGTTCCACGTGAAACATTTTATTTTCCAATACAAAATTTATTAAAAACAACTTCCAGCCTATTCTCAATATCACTTTTTCCATATAAATTATCCAAAGTAGATTGAGCTTTGGCTAAGAAATCGCCTGCTATCTCGATATCTTTAATATTTTTTAAACACATTTCCAATTCAATTATCATAGAAGAAATAATACTTATTTGAGCCCTTTCAAAGAAGTAATAATTCTCATTTAAATCTGTGTCAATTAATAACAAGTTTTTATTTAAAAATTTCAACAACTTAATCAACATATTGTAGCTGTCTTTATTATCTTTACAAGATATTGAGAAAGACTTGATTTTATTTAAATTAGGAATTTGATTAATCCATTTTGCTTTTACACTAGTAAACGATTTCAAATCTTTTTTATTAAAAATCACTACCAGGTTTTTGTCTCCCATTTTACTTATGTTATCTATAATAAAATTAGAATTCCGTTTAGAGAACGAGTCTGGTGACAATACAAGAATAAAATTTTTGGAGACATCTAAAATTTGAAGAGTTTTTTTTACTCCTTTTTTTTCAATTGAATCTTTTGTTATTCTTAGGCCCGCCGTATCTGTAACAGTGGTCTTAAGACCAAAGACTTCAAGTTGAGAGGAGTTTTTATCTCTAGTAGTTCCTTTTATAGGTGATGTTATTGCTTTTTTCTCCTGACACAAAAGATTATATAATGTAGACTTTCCACTGTTTGGTGGACCAAATATTATAATTTCCTGCCCATTGTAGGCTTGTTCACATTTGTTAGAGAACTCTATTGCTTCTTTGGCAGTTTGAATTAATTTTTTTAAATTTTTTGAAATGATGTTTAAATTAAAATCTTCCCCTTCTTCAGGGAAATCAATAGCAGAATCTAAAATTGCAAGATTCTCAAGAATGGTTTCTCTCCATTCTTTACATATGCTTTGTGTTTGTCCAAAAGTTTGTTTTGAGGCCACTATCCTTTGTTGTTCCGTTTCAGATAAGATTAAGTTAGCTAGACCCTCGAAGTGGGAAAGGTGATTTTTCCCATTAACAAAGGATCTTTTTGAAAACTCTCCAGGTAATGCAAACCTGCATCCTGGAGTTTCTTCAAGTATCTCTAACATTTTATTAATAATCGCTATACTACCATGGGTATGGATCTCTAACATATCTTCTCCAGTATAAGATGAAGGTGCTTTAAAATATATAATTAACCCACGATCAATTATGGAACCTTTAGGATCAAAGAAACTAACAAAATTGGCTGTTCTGTCAGAAATTTTTTTTTTTTTTGTCAAATTTTTCGCAATATCCAAAGAATTTGAGCCCGATAGCCTTATCACTGCTATAGCAGAACGTCCATAGGGGGTAGATAAAGCAAAAATAGTTTCTTTTTTTTCCATAAATTTCAGAATTAGTTTATTTAGGTTTACAATTATATAGATAAAATTTAGTATTATGCAAAAAAAGGATATGTTTTGATCAAGCTTCTCTCATTTTTCTTAGTGGCTTTATTATCTACTAGTGTTCATGCTCAAGTTAATTCCGGTGATACAGCCTGGATTTTATCATCTTCAGCCTTAGTTTTATTTATGACATTACCCGGCCTAGCCTTATTTTATGCAGGGCTAGTCCAATCTAAAAATGTTTTATCTGTATTATGTCAGCACTTCGGAATAGCATGCTTGATGTCAATAATATGGGTTGTTGTTGGTTACTCAATCGCTTTTTCCCCAGGAGATTCAAGTTTATTCGGGAACCTGTCAAAAATGTTTATAGAATTGCCACCTGAGTCCTTAAGTGGGGGTATTCCAGAGGTACTTTTTGCAATGTTTCAAATGACATTTTGTATTATAACTCCTGCATTAGTAATAGGCTCATATGTGGAAAGAATCAAATTTTCTGTTGTTCTTCTTTTCTCAGGATTATGGTTAATTTTTGTTTATTGTCCAGTTGCTTTTTGGGTGTGGGGAGGAGGATTTTTAGCAGAAATGGGTGTTAAAGATTTTGCTGGTGGTATTGTTGTTCATACTACAGCTGGCCTAGCTGCTCTAGTAATTGCTCTAGTTTTAGGAAAAAGAAGAACTTTTGGATCTACCACAATGGTCCCACCTCATAGTCCAGTACTGACAATGATTGGCGCATCAATGTTATGGGTTGGATGTTTTGGGTTCAATGGTGGCTCAGCATTAGCAGCTGATCAGACTGCGTCAATGGCCATCTTAGTCACCCATATTGCTGCTTCAATTGGGGCTTTTTCATGGATTTTAATAGAATGGTTTCGATTTGGGAAACCTTCTTTAGTAGGAATGGCAACTGGAATGGTTGCTGGACTTGCCACAATTACTCCGGCCTCTGGATTTGTGGGAGTACAAGGTGCCATTGTCCTTGGTATTTGTGGAGGAACATTATGCTACATTGCTGTAGATATCATAAGGATTAAACTTAAGATTGACGATAGCCTTGATGTATTCGCCGTTCATGGGGTTGGCGGTATACTTGGAACAGTATTATGTGGGCTTTTGATATCGTCCAGTTGGGGTGGCGTAGGCTTTGACGAAGGGTTAATGGCAATTGATCATATAAAGATACAATCTTACGCAGTTTTTGTAACGATAATTTGGACTATAGTTATCACATATGTAATATTGAAATTAATATCCTTATTTACATCTTTAAGGGTCGATGAAGAAAATGAGATTGAAGGATTAGACACTTCAACTCATGGAGAAAGCGGTTATAATAACTGATCACTTCGATTATAAATTGTTTTTAGCAATTAACTCGTCCCAAATTTTCTCTGCTATATTAATCCCTGACAATTCTTTGATTTGAACAATTCCTGTTGGTGAAGTAACATTAACCTCTGTTAATGTTTCATTAATAAGGTCTATCCCTACAAAGAAAAGTTTCTCGTCTATTAAAGTTCTTTTTAAAGATTTACATATTTCTTTTTCTTTGTTACTAAGATTTGTTATCTCAGCTCTCCCACCTAAATGTAAGTTTGCTTTAAACTGTCCTTTAGGAGGGATTCTATTTATAAGACCTACAGGATTACCATCAAGAAGAATAACTCTTTTATCTCCATACTTTACATTTTCTATGAATTTTTGAACGACTACTGGGACTTTGTACTGATTTATTAGTTTCATGAACTCATCATTTGCCTCATTAGGATTTTTTATATCGACCTTTTCGACACCATCTCCACCTTTGTGAAAAAGAGTTTTGATTACAACTTTTTTATATTTTTTTAATAAATGTTTAAATGACTCTAAGTTACCAGTTATGTAAGTTTGGGGTATTAAGTCAGGATAATACATTGGAAAAATCTTTTCCGTGAAATTTTTAATTCCACTGGGGTCGTTTACAAAGAAAGGTTTTTTATTAAATTTTTTATGTATTTCCAAAAGATAACAATTTGTTAGGTAAGATAAGTCAAATGGTGGATCTTGACGAATGAAAAAAAAATCAAGTTTATTTATTTTCAATTCACCTGTTTTACCCATCCTTAAACCGTCATCTAAAATCTCACATCCCTTTGTTATGACTTCACTCTTTTTAAAAGTAATGAATCCGGGTGGTCCTACCCAAATTTTTATATTTTTTTTTAAACCCTCTTTAATTATAGAAACAGTTGAATCAGAACTTGCATTCAACTTTTCAAAAGGATCCATTTGAAAAAAGGCAGAAAGTTTTTTATTTGCCATCTTTATTTCTTTTTGGAATATCAACTAATAGAATGAGTTTTTTTATATCATTCATATTATTTAGAAAATTTTCTATTTTTGTCTTCTCTTTTATGTTTGAAGAAATTCCGACTACATAAACATTACCGTTTACGACGTCTACACTATAATTATTACTAAAGATACCTGGTTCAAGTAATAGTCTATTTTTAATTTTCACTTCAAAAATAAAGTCTTCTGTTTTTTCAGAAAATGGAATTTGAGATCCAATTTCAAGCTCATTATAAACTTCTTTAACACCGTCAATCCACCAGACTTTTCTTATTAATTCTAATCTTTTTTCTTGATTTTCAATATTTCCAGCTAAAAGAACCTTTCCATTGATAACCGATACGGTTATATTCGAAAAATTTGACAATTTCATTAAAGTAATTTTTGAAACTACTTTTGACATTAAATAAGTATCTTCAATAGTTCCCGAAAATCCTCTTGTAGAGGTCGACGCACTGCCAACAAGTGATCCTGTAGTACTTATAATAGCACATGAATTTACCAATAAAGAAATGATTAAAAGATTAATTATCTTTACCAACAAGAACCTCTCTTCTTCCAACATGATTAGCTGGACTTACTATTCCCTCAGATTCCATTTT
>MDTA01226967.1_pt1 | contig 12946 bp, 13 predicted proteins | sample 811151 | NCBI WGS metagenome assembly MDTA01 (sample SAMN05326648, study PRJNA326480) | marine metagenome | isolation source: seawater | place: Indian Ocean: South | collected 2010 | reverse complement strand
TTGGTGGGTTAGCAGCTGTTCAGACACCTGGTGACTTAGGTGACAAGCTGATTGCCGGTACTACTAGTGCAATAGGTGGCAGCCTTGGTGGCTTGGCACTAGGTGGATTATCAAGAAATCAGTTAGCAAGTATGGCGTTAGACACAGCTGGGTCTCTTGGTGGAGACATGCTCGCTTACCAAGCTGGAGAGCAGCTGATGCGTGCCAAAGACAAGCTCTCAGGCGGTAAGGGGCAAACCCCATACGAGCGTATGGGGGCTAAAGAGCAGGCCATCTTCGAAGAACAGCTGCGTCGGCAGATCATGGCTCAGTACGGGCTGCTGCCTGGATCACGTGAACAGTACGCAGGTATGGGCTGATGAAACTTGGTGGTATTCAGGAAGGATTTAGGCGGGCAGGTGCTGCATTCCGTAAGGAAGTCGATATCGGTGGAGAGACTGTTGCAGAAGCCTATCGGCGTACTCGAGCTGCACAGAACAAGACTGCAGAGGGTACGGATCTAGGTGAGCGGACAGGGCGCCACTTATTCGGAAACAGGATCCTAGAAAATCTAGGTAGGGCCGACAAACGTGGGATGGTTGTCCGGCGCCAGATGGGTATTGGCCTAGAGCAGGACCCTATGGCTCGAGCTGGTCAGCTGACTGGATCGCTTGCTCGAGACATCATGAATGATGAGACTCGGGGTCTGTGGTGGTTGCTGAATGCTTTCCAAGCAACTGGCGACATGATCACGCAAGAGGTTCAGAAGCGTGCCAACCCAGGGCTGTACCAAGGCTCTTTGAAGAAAGGTGATCGAGATCGTTCTGGTGCGCTCAAGCTGTTGACCATCCCAACAGGGATTGCCATCAACACGGGTCTGGGACTGATGACACCCTTCGGTGGAGCAGAGGGGTACAAAGCAGCTATCCCAAGCGCAGAGGACCCAACGAAGACAGACAACGTATTGGGTGAGATGGCTCTGAAGTACTTCATGGGCCGTACGGGGAACCTGCTGCCCTACGAAGAGTTCAAGAAGGTACGCCCTGACGTAAGCGCATCCGAGTTCGGTAAGTACAAAGCGTTTAAGTACGACAAACGCGAAGACTGGAACCCATTCGACGACGGCAAAGCAACGCTGCTTGCCGGTGCATTGAAAATGACAGATGAGGGCATCCACGGACCAGAGCTGCAGTTCCTCGGTCGTGGGTTGCCTGTGACTACAGGGATTACGCCCTACGCAACCGCTCTGGCCGGAAGTGTGGCCGGGTTGCGCGGACGGAAAGTCGGTAAAGGTGCGATCACCGCCGGAACGCTTGGTGGCTTAGCGGGCCTGGGTGCAGGACAGGTGGTTGGTAATGCAATTGAGCAAGAAAGACGGCGTAGAAATATGGTCGAAAATGAACTCAACGGAGAGTTGTAAACTATACATATAAGAGTAAGAACTATGGCTACTAGATTTGTACCCTCACCTAGTATTTTGAACTTTATGGCCAGCTCTCCTAACTATGGAAAGTTAGGGTCTGTTGGTGCGACGGAGAATCTTAAAACTGCGGCACAGAACCTTGTTTCAAATGCTGGAATTCATTCAGCTGGAATGCAAGGCAACGATCTTGTCGAAGGGGCTAAATACGATGCTGAAGGCATACGTGCTGAGGGAGCAGCTCAAGGCCATCAAGCAATGATGGGAGGCCTCAGATCAGGTATTAGCGGTCTTACAGGTGGAATTATGAATAAGTTTGGGTCAGCTGGAGGTAGTTCATACGGAGGAATTGGTACAGGGACAATTGATAGGGCATCTGTTGCTAACGACCTCGCTCGGATAAATGCAAGAGAAATGACTACAGGGAGCCTGTATTCAGGATTCCCAACAACTTCAGGTATTGGATGATGGCTTTACGATTCGCTGCTAGCAGGATGGGAACACCCCAGGCAGGGGGATATGCAGGAGCTATGTCTAATGCACAGCTTGGACAGATCTTTAATGAGCTGTCGAGAAAGTCACCTGACTATGCAGATATGAGTGCAAACTCACTAGCTGGACAGGGTGCATTTGAGCGGGCCAATATGGATATTATCAGTCAGCTTCACCAGCGCGGTATTATTGGTGATAAGCAAACTGAAGCAAAGGAGATTGTTGCTGACGCTAGAACTAGTGCTGCAGGTGATGCGGAGAGAGGCTCTGGTATAGGTACAGCACTCTCTGTTGCTGGGAACCTTGCAGGTTTGGCAATTTCCTTAAGCGACGAAACAACAAAGACACAGATCGAGCCGATTGAAAATGCGCTCGAGATTCTGCGTAATTTAAAGCCTGTTTCTTTCCACTACAATGAAGACTATAGCTGCACACCAGAGCGTCTCCATTACGGCTTTATTGCCCAGGATTACGCAAAGGTGATGCCTGATGCCACCTACTACGACGAGAGCATCAATAAGCTTGCAATTGACCGTGGTGAGCTAATCGGCCTGCTAGTTAGGGCGATTCAACAACTCGAAGGTCGTATTACACGAATGGAAGCCAAGCAGGCTCTTGAGGAGATTAAGTGATGACTCAGCTAGAGAAAATGTTGCTGATGCAATCAATTCAGCAGAACCCTGGGTACAAAGCCGCGAGCATGGTCGACCCCACACTGCGGTTCTTAGGTGGTAAAGATTTTGCACTCGATACTCAAGCCAAGCTGATGGCTAGAGGTGGTGAGGCCACCAAGCTTGGCAGAATGGCTGGTAGTAAGGCAGCGAGGAAAGCTCTTCGGTTTGTGCCAGGTCTTGGTGTAGGACTCGCAGCACTTGATGCAGCTGATGTTATTACGGGTAATGAGAGTCTGGGCAACAAAGCAATGGATGCTGCAGGTATGACAATCGGAGGGACGCTGGGTGCTATCGGCGGACCACTTGGTATTGCTACAGGTGTCAGCCTGGGCAAGATGGGAAGTGATGCGCTGCAGTATTTGTTTGGCGATAAGTTGACACCAGAACAGCGTAAAATGAGAGAAGCCCTGATGATGTTACAAGGAGGTAGATACTGATGCCAACTTATTTGACACCTAAGTTAAAGCCTCTGCCTAAAAAGGATACTCGAGAAATGGTGATCGAGGGCACTGGTACTGGCAGAAATAATCCTCGACAAACTCAGATTGGTGATATAACCATCATGGGTGAGCAGTACGGAGATGCACCCGTAGGACTTGGTAACCAAGGGGTACAAAAACGTTCCGAGCGAGATGGCTATAAAGGATTCACAGTGCCGGGCACCGCTACGTTTATCCGTAATATGGTGGACAGAGCTGATAAGAGCGGAGGCACAAATCCAAACGCTTGGGACGAAGGAGATATTGGACCTATTGGAAGATTGATTGGAGTAACACCCCAGGATCTAATCAATAGGGAGACGGACCTAAGAAGAATGCGGCTTGCAGAAGATCCAAGGTTCAAGAATAAAAAGCTGGCTGGGACAAATAAGGATCTTCAGGTATACTTTGGAGATACGGCGGAATCACTCCAAAAACGCCTTGATATGGCAGAAAGTGTTGCGCAGAGAAAGATTAGTGAACCCCAGCGAGTACAGAGAGAAAGAACTGATGCTAGGGTCATAACTGATAATCAAAATACAGCATTAAGGGCGGAAGAACAACGTAATCTAGCCTTTGCTGCTACCCATGACAACAACGTGGAAGCACGATTGCACCGTGAAGGTGAAGCGACAGCGAATCGTGAATGGCGCGAGAGTCAGGCTACACAGCAACGTCTTGATAATGAAGCCGCAATTAGAAGGGAACTTAATAGAGAAAAAAATCAGCTGGCAAGAGAGGAACGGATGGATAACTTTATGCTGCAACGATATTATGATGAACAAGATCGTCTCGATCGTGCTGAAAAACGTGAAGAACGCAGAGCAATTCAGCAAGCAATAGGAGCAACTTTCGAGGCCCTGGGCTCGTTCTTTTATTGAGTCTCCATAAGAGCCTTCTTCCTAGCATTGTAGAAATCAGTCAGTACGTCTAAAGACTTTGATGGTTGCGGTGTGCCGTCATCCAAGTTGTATTGCGACCTGCCTTCAGCATTAGGGAAGCTTGCCCATTCACCTGCTAAAAGATGAGCTTGAGAATTAAAAGGCTTACTAAAATCATAGCCTCTGGCCTCCGCCAACTTAATTGCAGCAGCATTTTGATTTGCAGCGGTCATGGGCAGATTTTGCCCGTCATTAGCGCCAAGCCAAGTACCAGGCATAAATTGGTAGGCACCATGAGCAGCAGAACTTACACGCGGTGAATTAATTACACGGTTAGGGTGCGGTTGGCTGTTGTCAAATGATCCACCTCCAAAAGCGATGTTGTAGTTAATCTTCTTATTGATATCATCCCAAGTGCCCTCTGCGAAAGAGATGGTATCGAGTAAAGCACGCTGCTCAATCTTCAAAGGAGCAGCACCAGCAATACTAGAGCTATCTATTTCTTGGGGATTTAGAAGTCTCTCAGTACGTGCGTGTGACAATGCGATCTCATCGTCTATGGACTGCCTAGCACCCGCATAATCAAATTCCGGTAACTTTGCACGCTCTTTACGATCCTTCTTATCTGCTCTTCGAGCAACAACATCAGAAACCAACATCCCAGCAGCAGCAACTGACCCAGCCTTACGTTTGGTTTTGGCTGCCTTTGCCGTGCTCTTCGCAGCATCAACCTGCGCCTCTGTACTTTTAAGCAAGGCCTGTGCCTGCATACCTGCGTCAACCACACCTGCAGCTGCTCGACGGGCAGCAATCTCAGACTTGATAAGTTGATTCTGAGCTTCTTTCGTGACTTTACTGAAATCAGCACCGCTACGGATAGCAGCAGCTTGAATGCTTGATGTTTGCCTGGCTGCGATATTACCAGCGGCGATATAGCTTGATACGTTCGCTTTCATAATATCGATACACTATTCACTCTATTCTAACTTTGTAGAATAGAGACAATGCGTAAGTCTTAGTCGGTAATGGCAAAGAAAAATAATGGAAACGATAGTGGAGCAGCTAGCGGCTTGTTTGGGCTAGATCAAATAATGAAGGAGTTTTATGGCTATAAGCCAAAGAAGGATGACGCCGAGGGGAGAGCACTAAAGAACACCTTCCAGACAAATATGATCCAGTCTGCATTCAATGATTTGCAGGCGACAGGTATGGCTTATACGAATGCTGAGATTGCTTCTGACGCAATGAGGCAAGCAGCAAACCTAGAGAGCAGGAATCAAAGAAAGTATATGCAGGATCAGAATGTTTATGACATGCAGCGCATGGGTGCGGAATACGACTATCAATCCACGTTTGCGAAAGACGAAGCAAACCGTGAGTTAACCAGAATGGCCCAAGCGGGGGATATTGCTCAGAATCAGACAAAGCTTGAAGGAACTGAGAACAGGCTGACATTAGAGACTCAGGGGCGAGTTGATCTAGACAAGATTGGTGCCCAGGGCGATATTGAAAAAGCATTGCTGAAGACACAGGGTGAGCAGGCAATTGCTCAAATTGGTGCGCAAGGGGATGTTGATAAAGCCCTGTTGCAGACAACAGGAGAGCAGGCAATCCAACAGATCAAAGAGGCCGGTAATCAGGACTTAAGGCGTATAAGTGAGCAAGGAAATGTCGATGTAACCAAGATTGGTGCACAGGGTGAGATCGACAAGGCACTCCTAGGAACACAAGGTGAACAGGCAATCAGTCAGATCAAGGAGTCTGGAACACAGGATATTGCGCGTATTGGCGAGCAGGGAAAGGTTGACGTTGCAAGCATTAAAGCGAAGGGAGCTGTTGATTTAGCAAATATCGGAGCACAGGGTACAGAGCAACGGGCGAATATCGCAGCAGAAGGTACCGCTGACATCGGTCGCATTGGTGCTCAGAAAGATGCCGACATTGCGAAGATCGGTGCGCAGGGTGTTGCAGATGTCACAAAGATCGGAGCTCAAGGACGTGAAGATCGAGCCAACATCGAGACGCAGGGGGGCCAGGATCGCGAGACGATGCGCATGGCAAATCGACTGGAGGCCAAGACTCGAGCCAATCAGTCGATGTTTGCCCGTGGTCTAGCCGGTAAATTCTGATGGCTACCAAGACAAACACCAGTGGCTCCAAGGTCTACCTAACAGTGGTCGATCAGTGGTTAGACACGTTGCCTGCAGCTGATTCAGAGGACTTTAGAGAGTTTGCTGAGTACACCCCATCAATCATTGAGATCTGGGTATTTGCAGGGATCTTGGGATACGAGGGTAAATTCACTGACCTATCGCGTTGGGTCAAGATGAAGTACAAGAAGCTGAACCGACGGGAGATCCTCAACAGCGAGATTGCAGCACTACATGCAGATATCCAAGAGCTACGTATGGCAATCACCTCAGGAGAGATTAAGGGGGATAACGGTGCTCAACGTCTAGCCGCGTTGGAGAAAGAGCTGCGGTCCCACATCGAATCCAGCGAGAAGATGAACCGCAGTGCCGATAAGCGCGGACTGATCCTGGCGGGTGCAGACCGTGTGATGCGTGAGATGACGGCGATCTTCAAAGACGATCCTCAGTTTTCAGAGCCGATCGAGAACGCAATCAATGCCGTCTGGGCCAAGCTATCAAGTGAGCTGAGCAATGGGTAACGAAGGCATCCCAGAGATACAGAAGACTGACGTCGAAACGCTGAGACTGCGGTCAAAGGTTGGCGCATCATTGCCACCGATAGCAAATGTCAGCAGCGACCCCTTATCGGGTTACAGCACAAAAGCGGCTGATGCTGCACAGCTGGCCTACGAAACAGGTCTCTCCTATGACGAGACAAGAGCCAACCTCAAGCGCAACAAGATGGTGTCCAAAGCAGAGGACAGGATGATCGAGAGAGGGATACGCGAGCTGGGCAAGAATGCGGCTAAACGTCAGAGAGCTCAGGCAAGAAACCGAGTGATGGGGCGCAATCGCTATACGGATCGCTTTGCCGGTGAAGTCATGGGACTCGGCAAGGATGTCTTTAAGGTATTAAAATAGTCTGTATAAAAGTAATACATATCTATGGCAATACCTAGTGCTGCTCTGGCATACCGCCGGAATGCTTTGATGTCGGCTACAAAGGTATCGTCAAAGCCTCCGTCTAAAGAAGTACTGGAAGCACGGGATAACTTTGCGGATTTTTGTAGGTTTATGGGTAAACCTCCAGCACGGCACATGCTGGAGTGGCATAACGAACTTTGTACTGGGGAAGATTCAGAATGTCTGTTAGGGGTAGCAGGTCAGAACACTTCAATTTTGGCACCACGGGGATCTGCCAAAAGTACTGTGCTTGGTTTGTTTGCAGCCTGGATGATAGGCCGACATGCCGCTGCCAAGAAGATGCTGCGGATTCTCTACATCGCTTACATGGTCGATATCAGCAGGGCAAAGAGCGCGACAATTAAAGGAATCCTCAGCAGCTCGAAGTACCGAGAGGTCTTCCCAATGGTACGGCTATCAAAGATCAAGCGTTCAGATGAATACTGGAGTATTGATTATGAATTTGCAGGGATTGATACTGCAGGAGAAGAGGCGTTCACCATTGCGTGTGGTGGTCTCAAGGGTGCGATCACGTCAAAGAGATCGCAGTTGGTGCTGATCGATGACCCTATTAAATCTGCTGCATCCATCAACAACCCGGACATACGGCGTGAAATGGAACAAACGTGGTCGAACGTTATCGCACCAACGATGTTCCAAGGGGCAAGAGCAATCTGTTTGGGAACCAGGTTCCACTTTGACGATATTCATGCCACGTTATTTGTACCAAAGAACAATTGGAAGCAGATTGTCCAGAAGGCGATCCTCACGGACAAAGAGGGAAGGATGCGGTCATACTGGCCGGAGTTCTGGTCGATGAAGTATTTGAAAGAGCGTAAATCAGAGGACCGTGTTGCGTTTGCTTATCAGTATCTCAATACCGCTGTGCAGTCAAGCGACGTTGGTATATCACCGGAACTCATTGTTAAAGGGGAAGTTCCTGAAGACTATGACTGCATTGGTGTGGGGATTGACCTCAGTGCGGGGCTATCGGAAAAGAACGACTGGACGGTGTTCACGCTTGGCGGCATTAAAGATGGCAAGACATATCTGATCGATCAGCGCAGGATCAGAGCTATGGGGAACATGGATAAGATGGACGTGCTGTGCGAAATGCTGGCGGATTGGCATATCCTTATTGAGAATGAAACGGGGCAATATTTCCCAACGACCTCACCCTGTGTGATCTGGCCTGAAGCAGTTGCTTATCAGACGTCATTCGAAGGTGACTTCAAAAGAATTATGTTCGATGAGCGTTCATTGTTTAACCTGAGCATATCTCCAGTAAAAGGGTTCAGGGGTGACAAACTTGCACGGCTTCGTGGCGTATTGGGGTTATATGAGCACAAAAAGATTGTTTGGAACAAGTGGCGGAAGTGGGATGTACTTGAAGAGGAGCTACTGAACTTCGGCCATGCAAGCCATGATGATGCTGTGGATTCGATGGTATTAACAATTGGTGGATTGTTGCGTAGAGGAAGTTTACAAGTAGACTACAATAGTGAAAGCTTATAGTTATCGTTGAAGTAAAATGGCCAGAGCGGATAGGAAAGCTAATCGTCAAGCAAAAAGAAAAGACGCTCGCACACGCGTGGGTAGGCGCTTAAAACTTGGCAAGAACGTTAACGCTTCAAAGATTGCCGAGAAAGCGGGTGTCAGTGAAAAACGAGCTCAAAAGATTATTGATAGAGGTGAGCGTAAAGCACGGAGAAACCATGCACAAGATATGGTAAATAATCGCATAGAAAAGAATAAGGGTCTAAACGCTTGGAAAATTGCACATAAAACTGGTGTAAGCGAAAAACGAGCTCAAAAGATTATTGATAGAGGTGGTCAAAAGAATACTTTCACAGAGTCCAAAAAAACCGATACGCCAGTCAAGACAGCAAAATATCAAAGCGGTCAGCAATATTATTCTGATGGCAAGCTTGTAGATATGGGGCCTCCTAATAAGGAGAAGCCAGGACAAGACAACAATCCTTATACCGTTAAGAATATTCAAAACTTTGACTTAACTGCCGGCGGTGCTGGTGCAAAGAAAGGTACAGAACGGCTGAGTGCGCAGGATATTAAACGACTGAGAACTCAAGGTGGATTTAGCAGAAAAGAACTAGTTGACTATGCCGATAACACTGACTTCGGTGATGGTCCTGGCGCATCTGGCGGGAAAGCGCAAGCACTGTTGTCCAAGTACAAGGATGCGATTGCAGAAAAGAAAGACAAGAAGAATAAGGAACAACCGGTAGCGGAAGATGCCCGTTTGGGAAGTGAAGAAGAAGTAACGCCACCAGCACCCCCAGCCCCTGTTGAAAAGACGTCAGTTGTTCAGACGGGAGAGAATAACTTCACGAATACTGGAGAGATTTTTGGCAATATTAATCAAGGTGCTGACTTCAGTGTGAACATCGGTGGTGATGCTTCAGACAACATGAAGAACGCTCTGAGCTATAGCGCTATTAATGACAATGCATTTGCAAGATCCCAGTCGCAAATGAATGGTCTTAGCCGGTCAGCACAGGCAATTAAAGCGGCGGATTCGTTAACAAATGCGGATCAAGAAATAGCCAATACTGATTACGCTACAGGGTTAAATTCGCTGTACCTAGGTGCCAAGGGAACCAAAGCAAGAACGCAGCTCTATGGTGATATGTTCAAATTTGACGCACCTGATTGGCAGCAACCAGATCCCTATAAGAAGCCAAAGGATAAGACGAAGAAAATCGCTGACATGTACAAAGATTAATTGATAGGCTAGATACAAGTGAGAATGATAGATGAGCAGCAATAGTAATCAGTTCAATGAAATCCTGAGCGCAGCAAAAGAGCGCAGGGGTGACATGTCAGTAGACACGATGATCGTCGCGTCACACCTGGCACAGATGCGCACGTTCATTCTGCGTAGGGGGATTGAGTTTTACTGTGAGCAAGATTCCTACGGCAAGCGCAAGGAGTTTCTAGCCAAGCTGTTTGAAGAGAACATGCTGGAGATGAAGCTCGACAGCATCGTTGACTATTTCCTTTGTGACGGTCAGGGGCTTTTCTACTTCAGGCCATCAGGTGATTCGTACCAAATTCTGTACTTCCCGAAAGACAGCTACCGGTGTTATCGGGATGCCAACAACGAGATTGAGAGCGTTGTACTGATCTACAGCTTTGCTGTACGTGAGCCAAATCTGGTGGATTCCATGTCCAACCCAGACGGTCGTGGAGGCAAGAAGAAGTACATCCGACTGAAGGTGTACAAGGATCGTATTGAGCAGCTGATCTCCAGCGAGAAGATCGAGTTCGACGATAAGAGCAGTGGGATGCCCAACCTGGCTGAGCCTGGTAACAGCACCACATTGACGAACAGTCTGGGCTTCATCCCTGCCATCGAGGTGTTCAACCATCTGGATTGCACAGGGCAGGGGACAGGCCGTGGTGAGTTCGACTGGGTCAGCCATCAGATCATGTATCACGACGATCTGGTGCGGAACATCCGTAAGAACATGAAGTTCTTCGGCAACCCCACGTTGGTCTCGAGCCGTCCGAAGCACGACATCATCGAGAGCGGTGAAGAGAAGACCTTCCGGCCAACGATCAGCTCACAGGCAGGCTTCTACTCAGGTGAGTCAGCCAGTAGCCGGATGACGGCCCCGTTTGGTGGCGCATCACCGCTAGATGGGCAGATCAAGGTGCCCAGAGTGATTGCCAACCTGGAGCCAACAGACCGTGTCTCCTACATGACACCTGACAGCGTTTCAGGTGACCAGAACATGTACGTGAAGCAGTACAGGTCAGAGATCCGCCTAGCCCTGGGCGGTGTGGACGATATCGACTTCAACCTGGCCAGCACTGCGTATGAGATCAAAACTCTGTACGGACGAGTGGCAGCGACTGCTGAGAAGAAGGCACGTGCCCTGTTCACGTTTGGTCTATGCCGCCTGATGGCAATGATTGTTGCGCATGAGGAGTATTTGTTTGAGGAGAGTTTTGCTCAGGCAATTGGACTTGTTAAACCTGCTATTCCACTAATCGAGCAATTCGATTCAGATGTCGAGGCCTATCAGAAGGCCATGATTAAATACCAGAAGACACAATTAGCTTACTTAGAAGAACGAGAAAAAGCCTTTCGTGCTAGACTTGAGGCAGGTAACATTCCTACAAACGTTGTTGGTCTCATCCCTGACGGCAGCACAAAGGTGTCCTGGCGGTGGATGGGTGAAGTTTTTGAAGACGACTCGCAAGACATTCTGAATAACAGTATCGTCGTACGAAATCTTCAAGAGCTGGGCGTCGACTCTATCGAAGCTCTGAAATACCTCTTCCCTCAGAAAACAGACGAGGAAAGAGCTGCAATGTTGAGCGGTTATCCGTTCAGAATGGTACAACAAACACAGCAATCTTTGAATTCGTTTATAGGATTACTCCAGAACCTATACGCAATTCCACATCCTCAGACGCCCAACATGCCGTTGGCTTCTGATCCGAATCTTGATATCACAGGATTCCTATATCGATCACTAGATTTTTTAAGAAAGGAGTTAAGTTACAGTGGACAATACAAGCCAAGCAGTAGCGACAGCCGCCCCGACAAGCTCGACGACGCAGACAAGCGCCGCTCCGAACTTGGCCTCCCCGTTGCAGAGCAGCCCGTCGACTTACCAGGCGTCAGCACCCCAGGCGGCGCCACAGGCACCGGCACCTCTGCAGCAGCCCCAGGCTTACCAGGGGCAGGTGGCCCCGCAGGCTTCGGCGGCAACACCGGCCCAGACGGGCAACCCGTGGCAGGAGGCATTCCAGGCACTATCCGCAAGCCTGAACGCGCCCAGCCAATCCCTGGCCCAGGCACCGTACTCGGCATACCAGACGCCGACACCTCAGGCCAATACCCCGGCGCAATGGGCTTCAACAGCGCCTCAAGCGTCGGCCCAACCGGCGCAGCAGACCTACTCAGCCCCAGCTTCAACCCCGGCTTATTCGGAGCAACAACAGGCGCAGATCCTGGCCAGCCAACAGGCCGCCGCCCAAAGCGCCGCACCAAGCGCACCTGACGCATACCTGAGTCAGATCTCTGATGAAAGTCTCGAGGTGCTCGAGCACTTTGGTGCAGAAGCTCCCGCTCTGCTGAATCAGTACGCCTGTGCTGTTGAGGATGCACTCATTGAGCAAGTGCAACGTGGCCAGTCCATGCATCAACTGCTGAATGCCGCTGGTGAAGAGCGTGCAGCCATGAACGTGATGCTGACCGACCCCGACGTTCTTGCTGAGTACACCAACGAGTTCTTCGGTCCCGAAGGTCCCTATCCGGTCGAGACAGCTGAAGAGACCGCAGCACGTGAAGATGCTGAGCGTCGTGAAGCCATCGAAGCTGATATTGCCCAGCAAGAGCAGCGCGGTGTGCCCTCCAACTTCCAACGTCCTCAGATGGACATGCCCACACCTGGTCAGCAGGGTGGATCCTCTGCAGCCAACTTCTGGGGCGACTTCAGCCAGCTGATGGATCAGAACCCTGAGCAAGCCTGGCAGTACCTGGCACAAGCTCCCCAGGGTGCTCTTCAAGCTAAGCAACTCATTCAGGACGTCTGATGTCTAAACGGCCAACACGATTCACAAGAGACCAGATCATGAGCGATCCGGAGCTCTTTGAGTCTGTTGGCCAATATATTTTGGCTCACGAAATTGATAACAATTACGGGATGCTCAGAAGCAAAGGTCTGTCCCACGAAGACGCAACAATAAAGTCAAGACAGCTGGCAGGCCTTAATGTTCCTGACGATGCTCCAATAGCCGCTGAAAATGCTGCCGATTCAGGATTAGCTAAGCGGTATCGCATGGCAAAGGAGAACAAATATCTCAACGACGAGATCAATAAACAAAAGAAGCGAATGGCGGGGGTAGTACTTGCAGCACTAGCCGGTGGTGCAGGAACCAATGAGATTATTGA